>Ga0307379_10000093_pt1 | contig 149294 bp, 131 predicted proteins | sample UN2MG_FD_202237 | JGI IMG/M metagenome (GOLD analysis project Ga0307379, IMG submission 202237) | Soil microbial communities from Risofladan, Vaasa, Finland - UN-2 | ecosystem: Environmental > Terrestrial > Soil > Coastal area > Acid sulfate soil | place: Finland: Risofladan, Vaasa...
CTATCTTTTGTAAAAATATCAAGTCCAACTGGCGATAAAATTTCAGAATCACATTTAGCACACTTGATTTCAAGAGTTTCCACTTTTGCTTCTTCTTTCTCTTCACCAAAACCAATAATATTATCTTCATGACCATTTTCACAGCGAACCATTAGTACATCTAATCCAAGCATATCGTTATAATCTTCTTTCTTCCAAACGATTTTTGCACCACACTTTTTACAAACAATTTCTTCTTCTTTCTGTTGTTGTTGCTGTTGTTCTTTTACTAATTCCAACGAAATATTGCTAACTAATTCTTCGTGTTTTAAGTCAAAATTTTCAAGTGAAAGTTTATCATTAATATCTATATTTGCCATATTTTTCATAATTATTTCTAAGTCTCTTGTGTTAGTCTTTAAAACATCATTTAGAAGATTTGAGTATTCTTCAACAACCTGTTCAAGTCGTGCTGTAATTTGTGAGAGATTAATTTTTTCACTTGAAGCGTCCTTTGCAATTTTATTTAATGAATCTTGAAATGATTTCAACGCACTCGATTGTACAGAGAATTTTTTCAATCCTTTTGAATAGTTGCTTATAGCTTCTCCAGTATCTTTAGCTAAATCTTTAGCAAACTTCTCAAGATCAGCCATAGCTTTATTCGCTTGTTTAACATTAGGTTTGTATGATGGTCTTTTGAATCTTTCAATTTTACCTTCAAGATTTGGATTAATGCTAATTCCTAAACCTTCTGAGAAATTTACTTCAAATTCAGAAATTACTTTTGCTGCATCTGCTAAAGATTTCTTCAATAATTTCTCTATCTTTTCTAGAGGTGTTACATCATCAAGATTTACTTTTTCCAATTTTACAAAGCTCTCTTGTAACGGGATATCTATCGCTTCAATTGCTCCAAGGTATTTGTTGATGTTTTTAATACGTTTTGTAAATTTTTCTTGAATATCTCCTATATCAACTGCAATTTCTTTTAGAAACAAATCTATTGTCTTTTTGTAATTTAAAATTGCTGAAATTGCGTTGATAGCTTCAGACAAAGTATTCGGATCTAGACAATTACCTTTTGTTTCATTAATCTCATCTAAAACTTTCTTAGAATCTTTACTAAGAGTAACTTGTTTTAGAAATTTGTTTAATTTTTCCTCAATACTTCCGAATGTTCCTTCATATGCTGCAGTAGTCATTTGAGTTGCATTTGTAAGAATTTTCTCTTCATTGATTAGTTTTTCAAAAGGATCAGAGGAAACTACATCTACTGTTCGTAAGAAGAATTTTACAGCAGAGATGACTTTTTCAGATGATTCTTTTAATCTGGAGAAAATTTTAGCATCAATAATTTCTTCTAATGTCCAAAGTTGTTCGATTTTGGAAATCATTTCACTAGTATCTTTATCCAATTCAGCTTTTATTTGTTGGATATAAATTTGTCTAGTATCACTTAGTCGAGTATCAATTTTTCTTATGAATGTAAGAGCTTTATTAAATGCCTTGAATCCTTCTTTAGGCCAGTTGTCAATTGCTTGTTCTATTTTAGTACAATTATCTTTTACAAAATCATCAAAAGCAGGATTATTACGATAATTTTCTATTTTTGCTTGATATCTTTCATAAACATCTTCAAAAGCTTTTGAATGTACCATTAAATCTCTTATAACATAGCTTTGAGATTTTTCAATAATCTCATGATAGGTTTCTCTGTAAGCTTGAGTATAAACAATTTGTTCATCTTTACTAGCAAAACCTTTTTTCGTTTTAGAATGAGTTTTAATATTTTCTTCTAATAGATCTATTTGATGCTTAATATCTAAAATTTCTTTTTCAAACTTAATAATTGGAAAACCTAATTTTAATTTAATATCAATTAGCATTGCTTCTACTGATTCATTTATTGTCCTCAATACTTCAGGTATTTCATTTAAAATTTCCATTGTTTTATTACCAATTTCATCAGTGTTTTTTGGAAGAGCACCGATGAATGTTCGATCCAGCAATTTGTTCTGCATTTTAATTTGCTGTGTTTCTTCTAGAAATTTCAAATTCTCAGTAGCAAGATTAGCAAATTTTTCAATTTTATCCCAAGATTTACTTTTCTTTTCCATTTTTATTTCATTAATAAAATGGATTAGTGCTGGAAATTCTTCTCCTTTAAAGGCATTTTTATCACCGAGAGTCATAGAAGAAAATTTTGCTATTTCACGAACAATTTCATCTAATTCTCCAAGTATTGTTTTCCAATCATCTTTAACGACAATCTTTTCTTCTGACATTCTTATACCTCATTCATCATAAGATAAAATATTATTCTAGTTTTTTAAACCCATTTTATAAAAAATTTCTCTATTTTAGGAAAAGATATTAATATTTTATAAAAGTATGCTTCTTTAATAGCAACTCATCTTTAACGAGATGTGTGGGGCCCGGGATTCATGAATGACGAAAAATTAGTTTTTTGCTCCTCTTGTGGTGAAAATGTTAAGGAAGGTAAATATTGTCCTAAGTGTGGTTCTTTCTTAGGTTCTTCGCCATTACAGGAGATTGATGATCAATTAAATAGAATGAAGACAATTAAGGAAAAATCAGATAATTTCGAAAATAATATTGCAAAACAGCTTTCACAAGAATTTCAAGGACAGTATAATCAAATTAAAGATGATATTACGATTTTAAGCCAGAGATTAGAAAAACTTAGAACTTTTATAGCTGGAACTGCAAAAGATAAAGATAAGAAAAAGACGATTTGTCCTAATTGTGGTTCAGAGGTTGAAAAAACTAGATTTTGTTCGAGTTGTGGTAATTTTCTAGGAGAACAATTAGATGATGAATATCAACAATTGGTAGATTTTACAACAACGATAATTAACAGAATGACAAACTTTCAAACCTCTGTAGGTAAAATTCTTTCACAAGAAGCAGTATTAGATTTAGCTGTAATATCGAAACAGCTTCAACTAATTAATAACCGTTTTCAATTGAAGTTAAAGATCTTTGGAGAACCAGCTCCTAAAGTAACACAAAAACCAGTAAAAATGTTTACTCCAGTAAGTGTAAAAGCTCAACGTGAACCAAAACCGAAAAAAATAGAAACTCAACCAATTACGACTACTCCAACTGAACGCCCAATAACATTTTGGTCAAAATTAGAAAAGAATCTCTTAAATTATTGGTTCTTTTATTTAGCAATTATCTTATTTAGTGTTGGAATTTCTATAACACTCTATTTTGTTGTTGCAGAAATGCAATCAGCAGGCGCCCAATTAGGTGTTATATATGCTATTGGAGCTGCAATAATTCTCATAGGTGAATTATTAGCTATTATCTTTAAAGTACGAGATAAAAAGAAATCTCAACAAGAACAAACAATTGCTGATGAAGGGAAATCAGAAAAGCTTGGTTTTCTACCTGAAATGAGTTCAGTTATTATTTTCATTGGTTTTATTGTGATTTTAGTAGGTGGATTTGTAGGTATAATTTCATATGAATCATTAGGTGTTTCAAAAGCAATTTTCATTTTCTTAGGATACGGATTATGTTTGGTTTCTCTTGTCTTGGGAGTTCTAAATAATTCAGAGTTATTAGCATTAAATGGAATTCTTCAAGCTATCATACTTACAGCTGTGGATCTTTTATGGGAACAATATACAGCAATTCTTGGAAATATTACAAGTTTAATAGTATTCATTTTACTAATTATTATTTCAACTCTGCTAGCTATTTTCTTCAAAAAATGGACTGGTTCAGTCGCGGTTATGTCTATAGTACCTGTATTTCTTTGTATTCCAAAATTAGCAAGTAAAGTGGGATTAGATTTTCTAATACTATTTTTAATTCCAATTATGATGGTTTTAGTTGTTAGATTTGGATCATCCAATATTCCAGTTCCTATGAGAAGAAGTATTACTATTCTTTCAATGCTTCTACCATCTTTAGCTTTAATCGCTATTACATCAATAAATAAAGCAATACCAATAAGTGAACCTGATTGGGCTCAATTTTACACCTTTGAAGTATTCATTGCTTGTTTGCCTATTCTTGGTTCTGCATATTATTATCAGTTTATTCAAGAAGAATATTTAGCAAAAAGTCCAACTGATAATACTATTTGGTTTTTTGGATTGTTATTTACAGGAATTGTTTCCTTTATAACTGTTGGTCTCTTTCAAAATACGATTACAACTTCATTATTTTTTGTTACGTTCTTTGTCTTTGGAATTTTAAGTGTTTTAAAAGTACTTCAACAACATCTTTCTGCTGTAAATGTAGTAATGTCATTTCTTTTCAGCGAAATACAAGCTATCTTATTAATTACACTTGTAGAAACATCTACAGTAGTAGACAATATTCTACTTTTCATACTAGGAATTTCTTTTGTTTTATTAGCAATTATTAGCTTATTCCTACCTGGTTCATTCCATCAAGCAAATTCCTTGTTTGTTATTTGGAATTTTGTTTCTGCATTGAATGTCCTGTTGTTAGGATTACTCGATACAATTAATGATTGGTATATTTTTGTTAGCTTGCTAATTATGTTGAGTTGCTCGCTAATAGCTAATTTACCAATAACTATTCCTAAAGTAGAAAGATGGCGACAGTTCTCAATAACTTCATTATTAATTAATGCTATTTTAATAGTCGTTCTATTACTTACACATAATCTTGATTTCTTTAGCTTTGCACCACTGGTAATTTTCATCATATATTTATTGGTATCAGTACCTGCCTTTTTCAATTGGAAATTAGAGGAGGGGATTGTTAATGAGTGAAAATCAACAATTAGCTAATTCAAATGTGGATGAGGAAAGAGGTTTTACTCGTAGAGTGGAACAACTTATTGATAGAATACGTGTTAGAAAACAATTACATCAAATATTTCTCTTATGCATCATCAATATACTCTACATAATATTTGAAAGTGTTAATGCTTTTGATATAAATTGGGTATCTGCAATAATTTATGGTGTCATAAGTATTGGTTCTATTGTATTCATCTGGTCACAATGGGAAAGCTCTAAATATCTAATTCCTATTCCACTTGTTTCATTAATTATTGTATCAGCAATAAATGACTTTCCGCTATTCAATACAATTTTGTTTAGTATTGAATGTGTTTTTTATTTTGTTATGGTATTCATGAAAAAGAATCCACAAGATACTATGATTACAATTATTTCTACTGGTTTAACTTTGCTATTACTAATAACATTCATGGTATTTGATCAAGGATTTGTAAAAGTAGGTTATGAATTTAATCTTGCTTGTAGTCTTTTGATAGTATGGATTGCAGCAGCTTCAACTGTGACTATTTTACAAAGGGATAAATTAGGTTTAATTTTTACCTTTAGTGCTACAACTACGATAATAACTTCCGTAGCACCCTTTATCAGACCTGAAGGGAGTTCTTCTAATCTCTTCACTCTTTTCTGCCTAATTGGATTATTTTCTTCAGCAGTAATTACTTTAACACTTGTCTTATTACTTGATGAACTAAAAATTAGTGAATTTCTTGGATTTGTGATAATTGAACAAGTAGGATTAATAATCCTATCTTATTCTTTCAATTTTGCATTTGATTGGTTGGATTCTAGTGGAAACACACTCCTAATAGATTACGCACTATATGTACCCTTGATTCTATTTACAGTTACAACTCTATCCCTAAAATATTATAAGAAACTACGATTAGAAGAGAGACAACAAAAAACAGATGAAGATATTATATCACTAATAATGTATTTCTCAATGATAATTTCATCAATGGCTATGTTTGGTTGGTCTGCAGGAAATCTAAATTTAATTAAAGCTTTAGTTGTATGTTTTATTTTCTTTGGAGCAGCAATAGCGCTTGATCTTCGAATTTCAGCTTCCATCTCTTTATTATTGTCTTATGTTTTCTTAGGTCTAATGCTCTACTTTGTAGCAAATGTAATAGTAGATACTATTTATACAATTTTGATGGCTTTCTCTGGTACCTTAATATTGTTCTCTATAGTAAATGAAAAATATCTAACAGGTGAACCAATGACAACAGCTATGACTTTAAGTGGTACTTTGGTTTTAATGGTCTGTTTTATGCTTCGATTCGATTTACTTGCGATATGGATAAGTATTGGTTGGGCTGTTATTGGTGGTTATTTATTTGCAATAGGAGTATTCTTTGAGAAAATAGCACTCCGGAGAACTGGACTTAGTGTAATTTTAATTGATATAGTCTATTCTATTGTCTTCATATCACTAAGAGCTGAAGAAATGTATTTGCTAGGTATTGGTTTTATGGTTCTAGCTATTGTGTTATTCCTCTGTATCTATCTTTTTAGATGGTCAGAAAAAAGATTGAAACAGCAAGGTGCTGCTGAATTGGTAGAAGCAGTTGATGTAGTAGAAACAGATTCATGAATTTGATAACACAAATTAGTATTTAGTCCTATAAACCATCTTTTTTTTCTTTTTTTTTCATTTTCTTTTAGAAATTTTTTCTTCAAGGATTTTAGTAACATTAATTAATACTATTAAATTAACAAATGCCTAATACTAGGATAATTAGAAAGCAAAACACGAGAAAAGATTAAAAAGCTTTTAATGTCCTTAAAATAAAAAACGAATAGTCAGAATCAATGACTTGAAGTGCAGGTAGGTTAAATTGTCGCAGGTAAAAGCTTTCTTTAGTAGAGTTTGGAATACTCTTGACTCTCGAATCAGCAGACCGCAAGTAAAAAGAGAACATCTATTAATTTATTCAAGTTTAGTGCTTATCCTTGTAGGTGCATTTCTTTTAAGAATAATTCCGTATCTAAATACTGAAATATTATTGAAAGGTTTAGATCCTTGGGTACAATATCGTTGTGCACTATATTTGCATGAAAATGGAATGTCTGAATTTCTAAATTGGTATGATTTATCTTCTTGGTATCCTTACGGACGTTATATGGGAAAATCAATGTACATTGTTATTCCTTTCACTGCTAACCTAGTCTATGATGTATTACATTTCTTAGGTTTCAACATAACAATGCTTACTGCATGTTATTTCACACCTGCCATTTTTGGTACTATAACCATTTTTGTAATATACAAATTGGGACAAGTACTACATTCAAAAAGAACTGGCCTTTTTGCAGCATTTTTCTCAACAATGTCAATGGGATTCATAAGTCGTACTGTAGTAGGATTCTTTGACAATGAATGTGTTGGAATGCTTTTGATGTTTTTGACGTTTTACTTCTTTGTAAAAGGTCTTGCAAAAGATAGTATGCTTAATAATGTCTTGGCTGGTTTAAGTTTAGCAGGGCTCACCTTGTCTTGGGGAGCTTATAGATATGCTTTTGATTTCTTAGCTTTGTATGCACTCTTAATGATTTTACTTAAAAAATACTCTAGGAGATTGCTCTCAACTTTTTCAATAACTATAATAATTGGCATCGTCTTTGGTGCATTAATTCCAAGAACAGGCATTGCAAGTTTTGCCTTTTCTACAGAACAACTTATACCACTATTTGTAATAGTAGGTATGGTGATCATTGAAATTTATCGAGAATTACAGCGAAATATCCCTGTTGAGAGACTTAAGAAAGTAACACAAATATCTATAATTTCCATCATTTCTGTTGGTATAGTTGCAGTAATAGTTTTGTATGCTGTGGGAGTAATAGAACCAATCGCAGCTAAATTCCTAAGAACAATATTCCCAACATTAGCTGGATCGTTACCAGTTATCGAATCAGTTGCTGAAAATCATCCATCAGCTTGGGCTACCATTTTCTTCAACCTTTACATTATGGCTTTTCTATTGCCTCTTGGATTCTATTTCTGTATTAAGAAACCAACAGAGAAAACATCATTCATATTACTACTAGGATTAACAGGGCTTTATTTTGGAAGTTCAATGGTACGATTGTCATTAATTATGGCACCAGCTGCAGCGATAGTGTCTGGTTATACAGTAGATGAAGTGTTACGTCCGTTTGCTTTAATAAGTCAAGAACGTTTTACAATATCTAGAAGAAAAAGAAGAGCTGCAAAGCAAATTGGCAAAGAATTAATTGCAGTAGCTTATGTCTTCTTTGCGATTATATTAATGATGACTTCAATCTTCGGGGTTAATATGATTAATAGAAATTATGCAGAATATCATGAGCTAACGCCCATATTATCAAATGATCAAGGACAATTTTATGCCCACGATTACCAAGAAACATACCAATTTTTATCTGAACATATAGCACCTTATCAACTAGGTGACAAACCACCTCTTATTATGAGTTGGTGGGATTATGGTTATCAGATTCGTGTCTTAGGCAATGTTACAGTAATGGTGGATAATGCAACCATAAATTCAACTCATATGGGTGTAGTTGGGGCTATGTTAATACATAATGAATCACAATCATATAAGCTATTAAAGCAATATGGTGTTGACTATGTCTTTGTATTAAGCCCTGGTAGAGCTAAAAGCAGATCTAATGATTTAGCTAAATCCACTTGGATGATGCAAATTGCTGAAACTTATGCACCAACAACGGGAATCAAATATGAGAAATACTTCTTAGAAGAAGTTCCTGAAGGTTCCGGATTAAGCACTGGATTCCAAGATCCTTTCTGGGATTCTGTTCTTTACAAATTATGTGCTTATAAATTAAATTCAGATGGTCTATATGGTTCAGAAGAATTAGCTGGAAGTGTTGGTGATTGGCGATATGCAATGGGTCTTAGTGATGCACCAGATGTCAATTTCCTTGAGCATTTCGAGTTAACATTCCAATCAAAATTTGCTCTTCTCAGACTCTATCGCGTGATATAAATACTGAATAAAGGAAATCCTTTATTCTCATCTTTTTTTATTATACATTTTCTCCAATAATTTTAATAGCAAAGTATTTTTTCAACATTTTGAGGAGTAATAAATGCCAGATCCAAAATGCTTGAATTGCTTGAATGAGATTACTGAAAATGCCATTTTATTATCAACCAGTGATATTCAACAACAAGCGAAATTAATTTCAAAATTAGTAAAATTTACAGAAGAAAATTTTGCAAATATTAAACTTCCTGATTTTTCCACAGAAATATTCAAGATAATAGCTGAAGAAACTGGTATTTCTGATCCATTTTTAGATATTAAACAAAAAAGTAATGATTATTTCAAAAAACTAGTTCCAGAAATAGTTAATTCATTTGAAGGCCTTACAGCAAAAAAAACAGCATACCTTTTATTTATGTATTCAATAGCTGCAAATATGGTTGATTTTAGTACTGGTGGACATTCGGTTGATATAGAAGAAATAGCAAATAAAATCTTTCATTTTCCCAACGAAGGATTAGCAATAGATGATTTCCGGAAATTATATGAATGTATAAGCAAAGCGGATAAAATAATTTATTTGTCGGATAATTGTGGTGAGGTAGTTATCGATAATTTGGTTGTTGAATTTCTTAAAAATGTATTAAATAAAAAAGTGTATTTAGGATTGAAAGGTGGGCCTGTAGCTAATGATTGCACAATAAGAGATTTTGAAAGGGATGGTCTACCATTTAATGCAACTGAAACTTTTATCGTAAGTTCTTCTTTTGGCTATAATCTTGATGAGACAACTGAAAAATTCAAACAACTATTGAAAGATGCTGATTTATTGATAGTAAAAGGTCAATCCAATTATGAAACCACTTTAAATAATCTTGTTCGTCATAAAGATTTTCATTTTCCTCCAATTTTTTGTGTACTTCGTACAAAATGCGAAGTGATAACTAAACATCTTGGTGTACCCATAGGTTCGAATGTTATAAAACAAATGTATCCATTTTCCAATAAAACGAAAATAAAAGAAATTATTGACTGTATAGGGTAGAATCTTTAGTATTAATTTTATTCTAGAAAATAGTTATTAGTGTTACTAATTATAATATAACCATTAAAAAAGTTAAAAGATAATTTGATTGCAAAATAAACTATGGGGGGATATTTTTATCAAAATATTCTTTTAATATCGAAAAGAAATTAAAAATTTCAAAAATAGGATTTTATATTTGTCTTTTTATGATTTTAGCTTTCCTTTTACTAATTGGAATAGCTCATTATTTTGCACAAAAAAATGGTTTCAATTGGATTGAATATGAGTTAAGTGGATTGGTTTTTGGAGGTACTATTAGCAAAACAATATTCATTATAACATGCATTTCTACTGGTATCTGCTTATGTATTGTGTTGATACCACTTGGTTGGTTTATGCATGCTAAAAATCTACAAGTAGGTTATTTAATACAAAGTTTTGTATCAAGTATAGCTCTTATTGGTCTTGGGATTTTTCCTTTAGATACTTATGCTTTAGCACATAATATTTTTACTAGTATTTTTTTTGTTTCTATTGGCATTTTACAACTTTATATCTCAATTATTATTTTTAAATATCAAAAAAAGGTACCTATATTTTACACTCTCCTTGGTGTATTGACATTTGGAGTGATTTTATTTCACTGTGTTACAAGGTGGTTTTTCGGGAAAAGTATTACACAAAGACTAGCAGTTTTTATATCAATGCTATTTGTTATTATGATTTATGGATACTTAGTATTCAACCTCGATCTTAGTAGATTAATGATAGAAAACTTAGAAAATAAAAATGAGTAAATTGAGAATTTAAAACTAAATCCTCTTTTCTTTTTAGAATCTTTATGAATATGAAAAAAGATCTTTTTATTCCTTCTTTCTAGGATATTCAAATTGAAGGAATTCATCTATTAGATCACAATGAGAAATAATCATTCTCCTACAGCAGTATTTATCTACTCCTAAATCATCTAAAACTTTACCTGGATCTTCACCTGCTGCAGACCTTCTTTGAAAGTCATCCCATTTATCTGCAATGACTTTTCCACAACTTAAACATCGAATTGGAATCATTTTACAATTTTACTCCTTATTATTCTTGGAGTGGTTTCCACTAAATGAGAAAACCATTAAACCTCTTTTATAGTCTTTCTATAGTTTTCATTTCATTTGAATTTTTTCTCTTTATTCTGTAATTTCAAGATTTCGTATTAGTTTTGCATGACTTGGTATGTTCTTTAATTCATTTGTGTAAATATCAGGTTTAATTGTGATGGAATCTAATTCTTCTGGTTTGAACCATCGGAAGGTTAATTTCAAATCTTCATGTTCTTTGTAAATGCTCTCAGTTGGTACAGTTATATCGTTTTCAATTCCATGAAATTCTCGTTGATTAAATCCACTAATTTCATTAAGCGGCTTAACGAGAAATGTAAATTCTATTCCGTGGAGTTTTGTATTATCAAAAATGAACGAATTCTCTACAATCCAAAGTAGTCTGTCTACTTCGACTTTTAGTTTCATTTCTTCTTGAAATTCCCTTTTAATTGCTTGCTCTGATGACTCAAAAAGTTTCACCCCACCTCCAGGAATAACCCAAAAATCCACTAAATCATCAGTCTGTAATAGTATTCTTCTTTTATTCATAAGAATCCCTGCAACTCGGAAACAAAATTCTCCCAAAAAAACTTTAGAATCATTCATATCAATCATACTTCTTCCATTTCTAACTGTCTATTAATTTTTCTCTATTAGAGAAACATATTGATTAAGGATTGGAAAAATATTTTAGTTCTCGAGAGATTAATAATCATTAATATCTAGAAAAGTGGGTTAATTTTGAAACGAGATTTTAAGATGATAATTTCAAATGGACTTTTATGGGCTTATATAGAAAATATAAAGGTTCACGTCTTTTCATCAGGTAATTGGTTATTTAGTTATCAAATTCCTAAGAAACAAGCACTTTCGTTTGATACAGATTTTATTGACAAAGGAAATGCTGTAGAATTTAGTTTGCAAAATGGAATAGCAAGACGATTAGAATTAAGAAATAATCAACTAATTGAAGTAAGTGATTTTACTGAAAAGATAAAATTTGAACCTGCTTTTAGTAATAGTTTGCTATTTCGAGGGGACGAGGATTTACCACCTCCAAAAGAACCAATAAAGGAAGAAAGAAAGAATTATTTTAGCAGAAAAGGCTATCCAAGCATTTCATTCGAAAAAGGAGATAATCAATTTAGAGTTACAATTAATTTTATGGAAGACTTTTTGAGAAATACTGAACCACCTGCATATTTAGAATGGATAAAATCTAAACTTTATTTTGAAACTACAAATAAAATAATCAACAAATTATTAACAAGTTCAATGCGATCTTTGTACAAATTACGCATGATAACTATTGATGGAGAGATTAAAGCTGCGGGATTTCCTGATTTTCCATCCCTTTTTGGTCGTGATTTTGCTATTAGTTCTTTAGGAGAGATTTATCTATTCCCAGATAAAATTCGAGAGGAGCTTAAAGTTCATTTAAAACATTTAGGGAAAAAGAACGATTTTATCAGAGGTGAGAAGAAGGGAAGAGCAGTTCATGAATATAATTACGATTATGAAACAATATCAGGTAAGTATAAACACTTCCCAAGCTGGTATGCTAATGATTCTAATGCTTTGCTTTTGGTATCTATTTTTCGATTAGCTAGAATTCAAAATGATTTTGAAATTATCAATAAATATCCCAATGAAATTCAATCTTTATGGGATCATATGTTATCACTAGATGTGGATGGAGATGGTTTCATCGAATATGCACACAAACCTGGGCAATTACTTCTCCATCAAACTTGGCGTGATGGTGGGGATGAAATACGTTATCCAGATGATAGTGTAGTAATTCATCCTGTTGCACCATTGCATGATCAACTTTGTATGTATGGCGCTTTGCTCGAGATTTTTATGTATCAATGGGCTACTAAAAAATCACCAATAAACATGGATACAAATGATCTATCAATAAAGTTGAATAAACTAAGAAAAGACATCAATGAGAAATATTGGATGGAAGATTTAGGTGCTTTCGCATTAGCTTTAGATGGTGATAATAAACAAGTGAAAGTAGTGAATTCTGATGTGTGTTTAGGATATTATTTCAAAACATTCGAACAATTACAAGCAAGAAAACAATTCGAAGCACTCATTGATCCTGAACGACTTCTAGATAAAACAGGTATTAGAACTGTATCAAAAGAGCATGAATTTTACTCCCCTAAAAAATATCAAAGAGGTGGTGTATGGCCATGGCAATTAGCAGTGACAATAGCTGGTCTTCAGAAATATCATTTCTATGAAATGAAACCATTATTTGATTGTTTAAATAACATACTATTAAGAGGTTCAATTGCTGAAGTGTATATTCCAGAACAGGACGAATTAACATCCCTAACTTCTTGTGTAGAACAAAGATGGTCTGCAAGTGTCCCTTGGTTAATTTTAATGGAAGGGATTTTTAATATCGAATCATATTATGAAGTCTTTCCTAGATTAGGTTTTACCAATTGTGATTATAATTGTGGTGACATTAAAATTTATGATGTTCCACTAAGAAAGGAAAAAATCCGACTCTTCCAAAGAGATAATCATAAAAATATCTTAAGAGAGAATGAAAAATTAAATCCAAAATAAATAGAAAAAAGAGAAAAAATCTCTTTTTTTAGGGTTTTACTCGTGTCATTGTTCGTGGGAATGCAATTGCATCTTTAATAGTATCTAAGCCACAAATCCACATAACTACTCGAGCGATTCCCATACCAAATCCTGAATGTGGAACAGAGCCATATCTTCTAGTGTCTAAATAGAAATCAACTTCTTTTGGATCTAAACCTTCTCGTTTAAGGCTTTTCATGATCTCTTCCATGTCAGATTCTCGTTCTGATCCATCGATTATTTCTCCTACTTCAGGAGCTAATAAGTTTGCGTTTAGACAAACTTTTGGATTTTTAGGATCAACTTTCTTATAGAACGCCATAATATCTCTGGGATAATGAGTGACAAGAACTGGTTTATCATAGAATTTACCAATTTCACGTTCCTCTGTAGATCCTAAATCATCACCATAAGGTAAGTCTATTCCATCCTTCTTTAGAAGTTCTAATGCTTCATCATAAGTTATTCTTGGAAAAGGTGGTTTAATTTTCTTTAATTTCTCAACACTTTTTCCTAAGACTTCTAGTTCATATTTATTTTTCTCAGCTACATTTTGACAGATTGCACTAATTACTTCTTCCATTAGTTTAAGCAATCCTTCAAATTCTAACCATGTTGCTTCAACTTCATAGTGCCAATATTCTGTAACATGTCTTGCAGTTTTTGATTTCTCAGCTCGAAATGAAGGAGCGATTGTGTAAGCTTTTTCTAAAGCATAGATGAAGTTCTCTGCATATAACTGCCAACTTTGACTTAGAAATACTTCTTTGTCGAAATATTTAACTTCGAATAGCGTTGAGCCTCCTTCTGAACCTGCAGTAGTGAACATAGGAGGTTGAACTTCAGTATAACCATTTTTTCGCATATAGTTGTGAATTGCTTCAAAAACTGAGGAGTTAATTTTCAAAATTGCTGTCATTTTTTCTGAGCGTAGAGCCAAATGACGAACATCCAATAGAAATTCTTGACTTTGATCCTTTGAGATCGGGAAATCCTCTGCTGGACCTATAATTTCTACTTTTGAAGCACGAATTTCAAATCCACCTGGTGCACGATCATCCCTTTTCAATTCACCTTCTATAAGTAAAGCTGCTTCATATCCAATAGAATCTGCGATATTGTAGGCATTCTCATTATTTTCTTTATTAATTGAGACTTGAATGCGTCCTGTGGAGTCACGCATTGTTAAGAAAGCAACTTTTTTACTGCTTCTTTTTCGAGCAACCCAACCTCTAAGGTGGACTACTTTGTCGACCATCTTGCCAGTCAATAAATCGCATATTGGAATGTATTTCAAATATACCACCAACTACTCACAGAAATTTCTCAATTATTCTTAAAATTTTCCGCTAGGATGAATGGTTAAGCATCTTTTAAGAGTATGTTAGGTGTGAAAAAATTATCAGATATTTAGTCTTCTGAAACAGAAATCACGGAGGATTATCATTTCCCCGAAAATAGCGATTTGATCTGCTGAAGGTTGTTTGCCATTTGCTTCTTTTCCTAATAATTTCTGGGCGCTTTTTGCTAATGAATTGTAACGTTCGATAAAAAGAGTGAATTTTCCTTCCTGATCATTTTTTATTAAATCTTCAAAATCCTCAGAGATTTTTTTATAAGCACTAGCTAACTCTTTAAAGGTTGCTGCTTGTGTGACTTCAAGTAAGAAGTCTGTTAATACTTGCTTATTTTCTGATTCTATTGTCATTGATTCTCACTTATCTCTCTGCTGATTTTACTTTAAAAGGTCTAAATGGTCAAAGCGAGCATGTTCCAAGACGCCATTTTCCTAGAACATGCTCATCGACTAACAATATTCTTTGTGATTCTCCTGCTTACATATTATTACATAGACCAACATATAAAAGCATTTCTAAATGGTAGAAAAAAATTATTTAAAACAGACAATTCCAATATCTTCCACATCAGCAATCCATTTATCTCTAATTTTAAATTGATTTCTAAGTGCAATTTCTTCTAATCTAGTAATACTCCATGATTTTCTTAGAATTGAAATTACAATTTCTGCTTCATCAGATGTCACTCGATTTATCTCTTTTACGGTAATTTCAGGTTCAGGAAGATTTTGTAGATGAGTAATTGAAACAATTATAGAAAAAATTCCATTTCTAAGAGGAAGAGCATCAGAATCAGCAACAATAAAATCAACTTCTGGGTATTTTTCATGAGCAATTTTTATCATTTCAGAAGAAATATCTACTCCAACAAGATGAGAATTATTACCATTAGAGCTATTCACTAAACCTAGAAAATTTCCAGTTCCACAACCATCATCTAAAATAGCTCTTGTATTTCTAAAATCAACTCTCGAGAGAATTTCACGATATTTTTTTTCTTGGATGTTCTTATATCGATTATCATAAATTTCTGCTGATGAATCATATCTTCTGGCAATATCTTTTTTTACTGTCAAATATTGTTCCCGTTCCATTTAATAGCAAATATAATTGTTGAGCAAATGCTCACAAAGACTCAACCGAATAAATTTAAAGCTCGGGATATTGAAATGAATCTTTGTTTTAGATTATTGATTTGTTAAGATAACACGAGCATCGACAATCAATAAACTATCTTCATAAGCGAATATTGGATTGAGGTCAATTTCTTTTATATCTTTAATAAAATCAACGCTTAACTTTGAAATCTTGAGTAAAATATTTACTATATTTTCTAAATTAACAATTGGTCCTCCTCGAAAACCTTGTAACATTGGTAAAGCTTTGATTTCGTGGATCATCTCTTTTGCATCTTTATCTGTTATAGGTGCTATTCTAAAAGAAACATCCTTCAATAATTCCACAAAAATACCTCCTAAACCAAACATTATCGCTGGTCCGAAAGTTGGATCTCGAGTCACTCCCACTATTATTTCAGTTGAGGATTTGACCATTTTCTCAATAAGGATACCTCTAATTTCAGCATCTTCATTGAATTTTTTACAATTAGAAATTATATCATTAAAAGCAATTTCAGTCTCTTTTTCATTCTTTACATTTAATTTTACTCCACCTGCATCAGTTTTGTGAATAATCTGTGGAGATACAATTTTCATGACAATTGGAAAACCTATTTGATTTGCAATTTTCCTTGCTTCAGACACATTTTTTGCTACATGAAAATTGGTTGTATTTAATCCAATTTCTTTAATTAATGATTTAGATTCTGGTTCAAGGAGAAAAGTTCTATCTTCCTCTCTAGCTTTTTTAATGATTTCTTCAATTTTAGACAATAATAATCAATCCAGTTACTTTTACTATCAATCGTTGAATTAATGACTTTTAAAAAATTTGTATTAGCTCAAATGAAAATTATTCCTGAACGAAACAATAACAAATCTAAAAAACATATTTAATACATAACTTTCTCAAATCTCGAGTAAATATTTGGAGGCTACTAGAAATAGAAAACCAAATCAAAGACCACCCAATTCTTCCAAATAAGGAAGGTAATATTGTTAAGTTTACTTTCGATGAAAGGGAATATGAGGCATTTGAAAACATGGCAGTTTCTTCGGCACTTTTCCTAAATAATATCAAAGTTTTTGGTGAACATTATATTGATAAGAGTCCTCAAGGAATTTTTTGTGCAAATGGTCAATGTGCTCAATGTACATTAATAATCAATGGAAAACCTTTGAAATCTTGTATGACTTTATTGAAAGAAGGAATGGTAATTGAAAGTTGTAAAGGAGTGCCCAAATTACCAGTATCTGACATACAAATAGAGGTTTCTAATATTAATACAATTAATGTAGAAGTACTGATTATTGGTGGTGGTCCTGCAGGTTTATCCGCTGCAAGAGTATTAGGTGAAAAAGACATTAATGTTTTGTTAATTGATGATAAAGATAGATTGGGAGGAAAACTTGTTCTTCAAACGCATAAATTCTTCGGATCTTCTGATGATGTTTATGCCGGTACTCGTGGAATTGAAATAGCAGAAATTCTTGGAAAAAAAGTTACAGAATTAGAGAATATTGAAGTTTGGTTAGAAAGTACAGCATTAGCAGTATTTAGCGATCGATTAGTTGGTGTACTTAAGAATAATAAAGAGTATATATTAGTAAGACCAAAACATCTGCTAGTTGCTGCTGGAGCTAGGGAGAAAATGCTAACATTCCAAGGAAATATTCTCCCTGGAGTTTATGGAGCAGGAGCATTTCAAACTCTAGTAAATCGTGATTTAGTTAAAGCATCAGAAAAAATTTTCATTATTGGTGGAGGAAATGTTGGTTTAATAGCTGGATATCATGCAATACAAGCAGGAATTGAAGTTGTTGGTTTGGTTGAAGCTTTACCAGAATGTGGAGGTTATAAAGTACATGAGGATAAATTACATCGTTCAGGAGTTCCAATTTATACATCACATACGATACTTTCAGCAAATGGAAAAGATAAAGTAGAATCTATTACAATAGCAAAATTAGATGAGAATTGGAATCCTATTGATGGAACAGATAAAACCTTCAAGTGTGATACAGTATTAATTGCTGTTGGATTATCCTCTGTCGATGAGTTTTATCGTAAAGCTAAAGATTTTGGTATGAATGTATGGGTAGCTGGTGATGCAGAAGAAATTGCTGAAGCTTCAGCTGCAATTTTTACAGGAAGAATAGCAGGTGTTAAAATTCTTCACTCTCTAGGTATTAAAACAGGTATAAAAATCGAGGAATTAGAAGAGAAAGCAAAAATAATGAAAAGTCGACCACCTTTACCTAAAGATTTACCAATTCCCGATGAAGAAATAGGTGTTTTTCCTGTTTTCCATTGTGCACAAGAAATCCCTTGTAATCCTTGTATGACAGTTTGTTCTAGGGATTTAATAAAACCTCAAGGTAAAAGCATAACTGCACTTCCATATTTTACTGGTGAACAAGATTGTACTGGTTGTGGAAAATGTGTAGCAATTTGTCCTGGGTTAGCCATCTCATTAGTAGATTATCGAAAAGATTCCGAATTAGTAAATGTCACTTTACCAATGGAACTAAATGAAAAACGTCTAAAAAAAGGTGATATCGTTAATATAATGAGTAACACTAGTGATTTGGGTGAATTTGTAATTGAAAAGATTCGCACTCTCAAAGATTACCCAAAAACAGACTTAATTACAATTAAATTACCAAAAGAAGTAGCGAAACATGCAACAGGAATTAGAGTTCAAAAATTAATTGAAATCTCAGAACCAATGGAAATTTATCACAAACCTCCTATTGCAGATGAAGCAATTGTTTGTCGATGTGAACGTGTAACTGCTGGTGAAATAAGAAAATGGATAAGAAGAGGAGTTACTGATATGAACGAATTAAAAGCAATCACAAGAGCTGGGATGGGTGCATGTGGAGGAAAAACCTGTAATCTTCTTATACAAAGAATCTTCAGAGAAGAAGGTATTTCAGATGTGACTCTAGGTACTCCAAGACCACTTTTTATTGAAGTACCATTAGGTATTTTCGCTAATATTAAGGAGTTAGATGAATAATGGTTACATTTGACGTTATAATAATTGGTGCAGGTAGTGTTGGTGTTCCATTATCACAGTCAATAGCTGAAACTGGACTAAAAGTTCTTTGTATTGATAAAAACGCTTCACCTGGACAAGGTGATAATAAGCATGCAATAGGAGGTATTAGAGCTACTCATAGTCAAAAAGCAAAAATTAGTATTTCATTACGATCTCTCGAGATTTTAAGAACATGGGAGAAGAAGTATGGAGAGGATATTGATTGGATAGAAGGTGGGTATCTTTTTGTTGCTCGAAGTGAAAAAGAAGCAGAAGTACTTCAGAAAACAGTTCAATTCCAAAAGACACAAGGATTGAATATTGATTGGTTAGAATCTGAGAGAGTAAAGGAATTAATCCCGGGAATAAATGAGAAGAATCTTTTCGGTGGAACTTTTTCTCCTGAAGATGGACATGCTAATTCATTATTAATAAACCATGCTTTCTTTTCTCAAGCATTGAATGCAGGTGCAGAATTTAAGTTCAAAGAACCAGTAATAGATATTCTTACAAATAAAGGTGAAGTTCAAAGCATAAGAACTTCTAAAGGAACTTATAATGCTCAATATATTATAAACGCTGCAGGTGCTCATGCTCAATTTATAGCTAACATGGCAGGAATAGAGGTTCCAGTTATGTGTGATATGCATGAAGCAGGAATTACTGAACCTGTTGAACGATTTTTTGAACCTATGGTTGTTGATATCAAACCACAATCAAATGATGTCTTTGGTAATTCAAAGAATTATTATTTCTATCAAAATAAGCTTGGACAAATAATATTCTGTATTACTCCTGATCCACCAATGTATGGTTTGAGTACCCAAGAAACAAGTGTTTTTCTACCACAAGTAGCACAAAGGATGATTAATCTTATACCTCGGTTGAAAAATATTAAGGTTCGAAGAACATGGCGTGGTAGATATCCTAATACTCCAGATGGTAGTCCCATTGTAGGTCCTGTAAGAGGATTAAAAGGTTATTTCAATTTAGTTGGAATGGGAGGACAAGGATTAATGCTAGGTCCTGGTTTGGGAGAATTGACTGCTAGATATGTTAATGAAAAAACTACAGAGCTAGATAAAGAAATAATGGAACAATTTTCACTTTATAGAGATTTTAGCCTTGAAGAGTTGCTAAAATAAAGAATAATAATTATAAATAAGGTAAAAATAGAATCAATAAGAGGTATATATTATGATTGATCCTTGGATTCTCTTGTACTCATTTGGTTCAATATTTATTTTTATGTTAATAATGTTCTTTGTAGCAATTATAGTAAAAAACAATAGTATAATTGATATCTGTTGGAGCTTGAATTTTGTTATAGCAACACTAGTATCATTTTTTGTGAATGGATTTCAAAATCAAACTTTTTACCTTAGTCAAATTGTATTAACAGGATTAATCGTAATATGGGGTTATAGATTAGCTTACCATATAGCAAAAAGAAATCTAGGAAAGGGAGAGGATAAACGATATAAAGAGAGAAGAGACGCTTGGGGAAAGAATTTCTATGTTAAAACATTCTTTCTAATCTTTATGCTTCAAGCATTGTGGGCAGCAATTATTGTATCACCAGTAGTGGTTGCTAATTCCGTTGTAAGAACTGAACCATGGACATCTTGGATTGTATATGATGTTTCAGCTGGGTTAATAGTTCCATTAGTAGTAGGAGAAGTTATTTGGATACTTGGTTTCTATTTTGAAGTGATGGGTGACAGACAACTTCGTTTATTTATTAAGAACCCAGAGAATAAAGGAAAAGTCATCGAAACTGGTTTATGGAAATATACTAGACATCCAAATTATTTCGGAGAAATAACAATGTCATGGGGATTATTTATAATCGGTATCTCTCTAGCGTTTGAAAATCCATTTTTTTTGATTACTCTAGTTGGTCCGATTTTGTATACTTTGTTAATTAGATATGTAACTGGTGTACCGGAAGTTGAAAAACACCTTATTACAAAACCAGGTTATAAAGAATATATGGAAAGAACAAGTGTTCTAATTCCTTGGATTCCAAAGAAAAAAATTAATAAAAATAAATCGGATTAATTGGTTAATCAACTAATTCAATATCATTACAACTATCTACATGTAAATTATCCTATCTATTTCCATTAAAGAAAAAAAAATATCATAACAATTGATAGTAAGAAATTACGCTCTAACTTAATTATTAATAAAACGTGTTGATAGAAAATGACTAAAATTGGAATTGTTAGTGATGCAACTTGTGATTTGCCTATTGAATTAATTAAAAAATATGATATAGGAATTGTACCAGTTAATGTAATTTTTAATGAAACAGAAATTCGTCAACCTTATGTAAATTTAACAAATGAGGAATTTTACCAACGTTTAGAATCAGGTGAAAATGCTTCTACAGGCGTACCTGCACCTGGAGTAGTAAAAGAACATCTGATAAAATATCTAGAAAAATATGATGAATTAATTTTCATTACTCTTTCATCAAAATTAAGTGCTATGTTTCAAACTGCTCAGCTAGTTGTAAAACAAGAATTTTCTGATAAAGTAACTGCAATTGATTCACGCAGTGGAACAATTCAAACCGGTTTGATTGTTTTAATTGCAGCTAGAGCAGTAGCTGAAAATAAAAATCGAAAAGAAATTGTTGATTATTTGGTAAATGAAATAATACCTAATACCCACTTGATCAGTTATGCTGCAACTCTAAAGTATCTTCGAAGAGGAGGACGAATTAGTAGGTTAACACACTTAATGGGAAAAATGCTGAATATTAAACCAATTTTCCATATTGATAATAGAGGTGAAATATTATCACCTGGGAAGATTATGCTCTGGCAAAACATTGAGGTTGCATTCAAAAAATTATTGAAACATCTTGCTGGCAATCAAAAAATCGAAACAATCTTCATTGCACATTCAGGCAATCCTGAAAAATGTCAGGAATTAATAAATTATTTAAAAACCATCCCCCAAGCTCCAAAAGAAATACTCATGGCAGAAGTTGGTCCTGCAGTTGGAGTACATGTTGGACCAAACACTTTTGGATTTGTTTGGATAGGCGATTATAATGAAAATTGGTTCAGTGATCTATAATCCTCTCGAGAAGAAATTTCATTTTTGTACAATCTTCCTTCCTAATTTCTTCATTTTTATAGCGAGCTAAAACATATAGATCTGACAATCTTTGAACTTCTTGAAAGCTGATATTTGGATTACCTCTAAGAAGTTTTAGTATTTTTTCTGAATTTATTATTCTTGCATTTCGAATTTTTAACACTTCTTGACAATACATACGAAATCGATAAAAATAGTATATAATTGTGTGTTGATTTTGATTTTGAAGGATGGATTTCCTAATCAGCTTTTCAAGTTTCAAAATAGTTATTTTAGGATTAATAGATTCTTCTATTTCCTTACCTTTATTGTTTTCAGTTTTTTTATCAAAAAATCGATATACTATCAAAAACATTAATGCTACAAGCAATAAACCAAAAATCCCTATAGGAATGTAAATGTAATTAAAAATTGTAGTAACTAAAAATTGTGATGGTGAGTTTTGATTCATTTAAGTTCATTTATTTAATAATACACTCATTACCTAAATATTTTCTACAAAAAATTAATCATTCAAAGTTTAAAATAATAAAAATTAAGGGACTAAATTAAATTATTAGTATGAATATTATTTATTTGCACTAATTTTTGGTGATTCCTTTTGAATGAAAAAAAATTATCAGAGGAAGAAACGTCTTTCCATAAAAAAATGGCTGTAAATCTATTTAATCATACATGGGATCTAATTGACAAAAAAAAAACGAACTATTGAGGAAGAAGATGATATGATTCATTCTGCTCATGCTTCAAGATATCATTGGGGTGTAATAGGTGAACCAATTAATTTTGAACGAGGAGAATGGCAAATATCAAGAGTTTATTCTATCCTAAAAAATTCACAATCAGCACTCTATCATGCAAAAAGATGTCTAGATATTTGTCTAAAAAATAACATTGGTGATTTTGATATAGCATTTGCTTATGAGTCTTTAGCAAGAGCTCATGCAATCACTGGTAATAAAGAAGAATATCAAGAAAATTTAGCAATAGCAAAGACAGTTGGAGAGAAAATAGCTAAAAAAGAGGATAAAGATTATTTCTTTTCAGAATTTGGGAAAATTAAAATCTGAAATTATCTTTTTTTTCTTCTTTTTTTTAGGAAAATTGAAATAGTAGAAATCCTATTTCCCATTAATTACAACTATTCCTAATATAAAAAAAATTACAGCTATAAACAGGTGGAAAAAGAAATGAGAAATGTTGCTATAGTAACAGATGGGAGTTCAGATCTACCTAAAGAATTGGTAGAAGAATACGATATTAATATTGCTCCTTTTAAGGTTGTATTTGGTGATGATGTTTATCACATGATGGGAAATTATGGAGATATCACTCCAGATGAATTTTATCAGTTATATGCTACTCGAAAAGATTTCCCTACAACATCAGTCCCTTCTCCCCAAGCTTTTAAGGATGCCATTGAAAATGCATTAAAGAATGCAAATTCTGTTATAGGTATTTTTATCTCGAGTGAACTATCTGGTACTTATCAAAGTGCGAAAAGATTAGCGGAATCAATGTTTAGTGATAAGGAAGTCATAATTATTGATTCAAAAGTAGCTGCTTCTACTTTAGGAGCTTTAGTTATTGAAGCTGCAAAAATGGCAAAAAATAATGCTACTAAAGATGAAATCTTAAAAAGAATAAATGAAATTATTCCTTATGGAAAACTTGTTAGTGTTCAAGATAATATTGATGCTGTTTATCGAAGTGGTCGTGTGGGGTGGGCTAAGAAATTCTTAGTATCAACATTCAAAATTAAACCGATTTTGCTTTTTGAAGAAGGAAAATTAGTTCCTGGAGGAACAATACGAGGACGGGAAGAAGCAGATAAAGCATTAAGAAATGCTGCAAAATATATTCCAACAAATTGTAAAACTGATTTAATTTTCGTATGGCATGTTAGAAGTCTTGAATTTGCTAATGAATTGAAGAGCATTATGGAAGAAAATAATCCAGACAATAAAGAAATCAGAGTTATTGAAGCTGGTCCTGTTGTAGGAACACATGTTGGTCCTGGTGCAATTGCTTTCATGTACTATGGTGATTATAATCCTGATTGGATTTTAAAAATAGAAAATTAAAACAAATCTTTCCCCCTTTCGGGGATTTCTTTTTTTATTATTAAAAAAATTGATAAATTTAGAGTGTTAATTACACTCATTCTTATCTTTGGAGAACGCTGATATGAAAAACAATATTAAAATTGTAACCCGAAACAAACATTTTGCTAGAACAAAAATTATTTGTACATTGGGACCAGCTTCAGATTCAACTGAAATTATTAACAAACTCATTTCTGCAGGATTGGATGTTATTAGACTCAATTTCTCTCATAATTCTCATGAATGGCACAAAAAAATGTTTGAGAAAGTGAGATCCATTTCAGATGAAATAACAATTCTTTTTGATTTACAAGGACCAAAGATTAGAATCGGTGAGTTAGATGAACCTCATTTTTTATTGCAAAATGATGAAGTTATACTAACTACCGAAGAAATTATTGGGAATAAACAAAGATTCAGTGTTTCTCTTAAATCATTACCTACTGCGATAAAAAAGAACAATAATATTTACATCAATGATGGTATTGTTGGTTTAAAAGTAAAAAGTGTAGAAGATACAGAAATTTATTGTAAAGTAATTTCCTCAGGAGAGATTAGAAGTAGAAAAGGTGTAAATATTCCTAATGTATCTTTAGAATTGCCTTGTCTAACTAAAAAGGATTTAATTGATTTAGATTTTGCCTTAAAATTGGAACCAGATTATCTTGCTTTATCATTTGTTCGTTCTCCAAATGATGTTGTGAATTTACGAGAAATTATAAAAAACAATAGCCAGAGTATTCCTATCATTAGTAAAATTGAACATGCACTTGCAGTTAGAAATTTCGATAAAATACTACAAGTATCAGATGCAATAATGGTTGCAAGAGGAGATTTAGGGATAGAAACTTCTGTTGAAAAATTACCAATATTGCAAAAGGAAATTATATACAAATGCAATAAAGCAGGAAAACCTGTAATTACAGCAACACAAATGCTTGAATCTATGATTACTAATTCTCGTCCTACTCGTGCTGAAGCAAGTGATGTAGCAAATGCTATCTATGATGGAACTGATGCTGTAATGTTGAGTGCAGAAACAGCAATAGGAGAACATCCCATTGAATCAGTAGAGATGATGAATAAAATAGCATTGAATGTTGAGAAAGAGCTTAATTGGCAAGATTTTCCTGGAAGAGAAATTAAAGTAGAAGATCAAATTTCTGAAAATTTAGCTTCTGCTGCAGGAATACTCGTAGAAAGAATGCCTGTAAAAGCAATTATTGCATTTACTGAAGGAGGATTCAGTGCAAGATTGATTGCCAAACATAGGCCTAAAACTAGAATTTATGTTGCAACACCTCGAATAAAAGTTATAAGGGAATTAGGACTCATTTGGGGTTGCTATCCTTTGTTAGTTAAACAATATCAAAATACAGATCAAATGGTTGTTGAATCAGTAGATACTGCTAAGAGAATGAAATATCTGAAAAATGATGATATAATTATTGTAGTCTCTGGTTCAATTTTAAGTCCAGGAAAGACTAATTTACTACGAGCATATAGAGTAGGAGATATTCCTTCTCCAAAGGAGTTTAATGCTATTATGTAAAAAATATATCTAATTTGAAATTTTATCTAACAAATCAATAATTTTTTTCATTATTTCTTCATCCTTAAAATGAGAGAAATAACTATGTAAATCTCTCAATAAAATTCGTGATTGAATGGTCACACCGAGTTTGTTCATTATTTCTGAATGAAAAATTAAACGTTTAGCTAGATTATATTCAAATTTAGAAGGAGTTTCTTCAGATAAATATGCATTTAATTCCAAACCTTCAAGTTTTATTGGTATTTTCTTTGGAAGAATTAATGCTCTACTATTACTATCATAATATGCTCTTTGCATTTTAATTACTAGATCTTGATTTAATGCTTTGTTGAAGTAATCATTCAATTCAATTAATCTTTTATTTTTTATTTTCTCTGTTGGATAAATATTTACATGTAAATCAAAAGCAAGAAAAATATAACCAATCTCAGTTTTGTTGGTTAGTTTTTTCTCAACACAAGGGATTATAATTTCAATTATTCTATCCAATGATTTCTTTTCTGAAAGGATTGATTTAATTGTTCTATCTTCTTTTTTATTATATTTTATTAAGTTCCAAAGATTATTCATTTCTTTAACAATTGTTTTTTTCAATTCTTGTATGTTGGATAATAATTCCTCTTTTGCTTCAAATTCTATTGTGTGTATTAATGAAAATAGATTTTCAATTTTAATATCTTGTATTTCAAAATTAATTTTCACTAGTTTATCTAAAGAAGTTGAATAAAACTCTAAGGAATCATTTCTAATATTTCCAATAATAGCAAGTTGAGAGATATTTCTCAAATCTTTTATAATTTTATTCATAGTAAATTGAGTAATTTCATCCTCTTGATAAAATACTACTCCAACAATTCTAAGCGGAAAAGGCAAAATAATATTGAGACTCCTTATTTGATTTATATCATCTAGTGTTAACAAAATATTTCCTGCTTCAGTATTTTTATTCTCATTAAAATGAATAGATGAAATAATTTTGATCTCATTTTTTTCGATATCGATATAACCAATCAAACCTGAAAAACTAATTTTATAATCGTTCTGTTTTGATAATTCCAATAATTGATTTTTAAGTTCTTTATCAAGTAAGAGAGTCATTTCGTTAACCTAAAACATCAATAACTTATGAATTTTTAAGTTCTTTTTAAGGTAGAAATTTCCCTTAAAGTAGTTTATAAATCCATACACAATATTTTTTTAATATACAAATCAAATTCCATAAAGGAATAAATGAACTTAAAGGTTGATCATTATGAAAAGAATTCTTGTTATAGGTGCTGCTGGGCAAATTGGCAGCGAATTAGTGCCATTTTTAAGAGAGAAATATGGTAAAGAAAATGTTATTGCTACTGGTAGAAAAACAAGATTGCCACAAAAGATGCTTGATGGAGGACCATGTATATATTTGGATGCATTGGATCAAGAATCTCTCAAAAAGGTGCTTTATGAAAACCAAATTGATACAATTTACCATATGGCATCAATACTTTCAGCAACAGGTGAAAAGATGCCTCAAACAGCTTGGGATATCAATATGAATGGTTTGGTTAATGTCTTAGAAGTATCAAGAAGGTATGATATTGAACGAATTATCTGGCCAAGCTCAATAGCTGCTTTTGGACCAACCACTCCTAGAGAAAACACTCCAAATGAAACAATACTCCAACCAACAACAATGTATGGAATAACAAAAGTAGCTGGAGAATTAATGGCTGAATATTATTTCAAGAAATATGGCTTAGATACTAGATCAATGAGACTACCTGGTATAATTAGCAGCGAAACACCTCCAGGTGGAGGAACAACTGATTATGCAGTTGAAATCTTCTATGAAGCTATTAAGAATAAAAAGTATACCTGTTTCTTAAGAGAAGATACAGTTCTACCAATGATGTATCAACCAGACTGTCTTAAATGTCATATAGATTTGGCTGAAGCAGATGCTTCTAAATTAAAACGTAGAATATTCAATGTCACAGGGATGTCTTTCTCTGCAGGTGAAATTGCTGCTGAGATAAAGAAACATATCCCAGAATTTACAATTGATTACAAACCTGATTTTAGACAAGAAATTGCTGATTCATGGCCAAAATCCATCGATGATTCTTTAGCAAGAAAAGAATGGGGTTGGAATCCAAAATATGATCTTGCAAAAATGACCAAAGATATGCTAGATAAATTAAGTAAGAGACTTTAATCTATTATTTCAAAAGAAGTAAAATACTTCTTATTTTTTCCTTTTTTAATATTAATATGGTGCAAATAATGAATGAGAAAGATATTGTAAAACAGGGTTACAATCTTGCTGCTGAAAAATATTTAGAAATGAGACATGAAGATTTACCAGAAATGCATTTATTGCGAGAATTCTCTCTAAAATTTCCTGAAGGAAGCAAAATATTAGACGCAGGATGTGGTGCTGGATTACCTTTTACTAAATTTCTAAGTGAGAAATTTGATGTTATTGGAGTAGATATTTCAGAAAAACAAATAGAATTAGCTAAAAAAAATGTTCCAAAAGCACAATTTATCTGTGAAGATATGATAAAACTTTCTTTTCCTAATGATACTTTTGATGGAATAATTTCTTATTATGCTATTATACATATCCCAAGAGAAGAACACGAAATCTTAATAAGAAATTTCTATAAAATGTTGAAACCTAAAGGAATAGCTCTATTATGTTTCCATCAAAACGATGATCCAGGTTCATACTATAATGATTTCTTTGGAGTAGACATGTTTTGGAGTGGTTTTGATTGGAAAACAAATCTCAAAATTCTTGAAAATAATGGATTTAAAATTCTTTGGTATAAAATAGTTGATGATAGTTTGAGTGAAGATTCAGGGCATTTATTTGTTGCGATTCAGAAATAATTTTTACAAAAGCATTGATAGAATATATCAACAGTTTTTTTAATAATGATTCATTTACACTATTTATACAAAATAGTAATTGTATGAAAAAATTCACTTTATACTTGAATTTAGCTTAAAAATTTAGCAAATGAGTTTTAGTGGAAAGTGGGGTACAAAAAATGGTTGCATTTGGTGTAGATTTTTATCTACTCATAGGCATTATGATATTCGAGATCATAGTTTTTGGTTTCTTTTTTGTACTTTATATTAAAAAACGCATGCCATCATTTCAAGCGTTGATTGCTTCAGTTCTATTTTTCTTATTAAGTAATGGTTTAACACTTACTTCAGTCATTTTGGAAGCATTAAATCTTACAGAAATTAGATCGTTTTTGTTCTTACAAGGTTTATTGGGAGCAGCTGGATTGGTTCCTATAATAATATTCCTTGAGATTTTTGAAAATGGATTATCTTTTACACCAAGAAGTGCTGCTTCAAGTATTTTCATATTAGTTATTGGTGCATTTAAAGGTGCTCGAGATTTCTTTAATCCTGAAATACCTGGTACTGGTCCCAATATTGGGAATTTTATAGCATTTATTTCACCTATTATGTTTATTCTAATTGGTGCTTTCTATTTAAATACAATTAAGACAGTAAAGGAACGAGTAAGATTTGAAAATCAAAAGAAGAAGATACGAAAAATACAAACAGGCATTTATTTAACTTTTATCTTGCCTAAATTTATAATTGGATTACTGGTTTCATTACCTGTTTTAGCTGCAATTTTATTCAAGAACTTTGATATTAATATCATCTTAAGACAAGAGGTAATTTTTGATGTTGTGATAAATACTATGCAAGTTGTTGGATTAATTATCCTTAGTTTGCCAATTATTTACAGTCAATCAGTGTTTTTCATGCAATCCAGGAAGGTTTCAAAATTGATAGTTATTGCTAAAGATGGAACTTCTGTTTTCGATTTTCATTTTGAGTTACAAAATGGTTTTGTAAATGAAAGAATGTTAGAAGAAGCATTTAAAGCTATAAGTACAATAATGAATAGCGAAGGAGTGGCTTGTCAAGAACTTAAAGCAATGAATTTTTGTGATATCTATATGTTGATAGAAATTAGAGATGATTTTGCTGCATTACTTATCGTTGATAAACCAACTTTATTTTTGAATAAATCTTTAGAATCATTTGCAAATGATCTTCAAAATATCTATCCAAAAAACGCTTCTTTAAATCAAATAAAAACTCAAAAATTAAAATTCACTGCAGAGAAAATGATACAGAAAAATTTTGGTTTAGAACAGGAGGAATTTGAACAGATTAAACAAATCGTAAGAGAAGGGTATGATAAAATAGGAGTAGAATATTCACAAAAACGTTCTAAGGTATCTGCTGAAGTAAAATTACTGCCAGATTTTATGAAACGATTACCAACCGGAGGACGCGTACTTGATGCAGGATGTGGTGCTGGAGAACCTATTGCAAGAATACTAAGTGAGAAATTTAAAGTTGTAGGAGTGGATATTTCTAAGAAACAAATTGATGCTGCAAGAGAATTATTACCCTATTGTGAATTTGTATGGCAAGATATGACAACATTAACGTATCCAGAAGAATATTTCGATGGAATTATTTCCTATTATGCAATTCCACATATCCCAAGAGAAGAGCATATTGGGATACTTCGAAATTTCTATAGAATGTTGAAAAAGGGGGGATTAGTACTATTATGTTTTGGAACAGATGATACACCTGGAACGGTAATAGATGATTTTTTTGGTGTGAAAATGTATTGGAGTGGTTTTGATGCAGGAACAAATTTGGAAATGATGAAATCTGTTGGATTTCACGTAAATTGGTTGAAATTAATTTTTGATGAAGTAACAAGTGAACAACATATTTTTGTAATGGCACAAAAACCAAATGATGCTTTACTAGAAGAAATAAAACAAATGGGAATTGATAAAGAAAAAGAAGAGGAATAATCCCTTCAATCCTAGATAATATCCAATTCTTTGCCTATTTTCTCAAAAGCTGCTAAAGCAGTATTAAGATGATTTTTGGTTAATCCCGCTGTCATCATGACTCTGATACGAGCTGTTCCTTTTGGAACCATTGGAAATACTATCGGGAGTGCAAAAATTCCTTCCTCAAATAGTCTATTACTCATAGCTTTTGCTTTATCATTTTCTCCACAAATAATTGGCATAATTCCCGTTGGTGTTTTTGCAGCTGCTACAGTAATAGGATGATTGAATCCTAAATCAACTATTCCATTTTTGAAATAATCACAGTTATCTAGCAATTTAGCAACAACGGGTTCAAATTTACCTTCTTTGTTCATTAGAACTTCAATAGAGCCAATTGATGCACCGGCTATTGCTGGTGGATGTGAACCACTCAAAAGATAAGTGCGAGTTTTATTTCGGCAAAAATTCACCAAATCCTGTGAACCAGTTATTGCCCCACCAACGGTGCCCATTGCTTTGCTAAAAGTATTCATTTCTACTTGAACTTTACCCTGCAAACCATAATGATCAACAATACCTTTTCCGCTTTTATTGCGACCAAGTACTCCATCACCATGAGCATCATCAACATAGATCATTGCTCCATACTGTTCAGCTAGTTTTTGAATTCCATCAAGCTTAGCTGCATCACCATCCATTGAGAAAACACCATCAGTGGTGATTAGAATCCTTCGGGCATTAATTTTTTCAGCATTTTTTAAACATTTTTCTAATCCGCCCATATCTGAATGTGGATATATGTAATCTGGTCCTCTTTGAGCTTTAGCAAGTCTTACTCCATCAATAATTGAACCATGATTTAATTCATCAGAAATGATAACATCTTCTGTACTTGAAACTAACTGTGGAATAACACCTGCATTTGCAGCATATCCTGTTTGTGTAATCATTACTGCTTCTTGTTCTTTAAATTCTGCAAGTCTTCGTTCTAACTCTTCATGTAACCACATATTTCCAGCTATTGCTCTAACTGAACCTGAACCCGCGCCATATTTTTCAACAGCTTCTAAAGCTTTCTTTACAACATGGGGGTGGGTACTTAAATTCAGATAATTATTTGAGCACATCATAATTACTTTTTTACCATCGATAACACATTCAGGATCGGAACCTGTTTCTAAGGTTCTGTGCTTCCAATCACGAGATTCATTAACAAGCTCTTGATATTCAGCAACTAAAAAACCAGTAGGATCTCTTGTTGTCATTTAATTTATCTCCAAAGAATCTTAACAATTACTAGAAAAAAGAACTCTCTCTTCCTATTTTAAATTTTTTTCCTAGTGAGATATTAAAATTAAAAACAAATCCTTTTAAATAAAAAATAAGATTTTTTAGACATTGGATTTGAAACAATCTCATAGAAGGTTTTTTATCTAATATTTTTACGCTAACTTATAGGAAGTGAATTTGGTAAATGTCAAAAAGAACAGGTCCGAAAGAAAGTCGTCTAGAAGATGATCTCTTTGATCCGGAAGCAGAAAAATCTAAGGAACAAATATTCGAAGGTCTTCCAAGAAGAAATGAACTGGTAGTTGCCACTGTTAGAGATGTTATGGATCATGGAGCATACGTTTCACTAGATGAATTTGGAGAAAGAAGAGCCTATGTACATATCTCTGAATTATCTCGAACTTGGGTGAAAAATATAAGAGTACATGTTAGAGAAGGACAAAGAATTGTTGCAAAAGTACTTCGTGTTGATCCATATAAAAATCAAATCGATTTAAGTATAAAACGTGTACCAGATCAAATGAGAAAATTAAAGCTTTTGGAATCAAAACGCGGTCAGACTGCTAATGCTTTATTTAATATGATTATTGAAAAAATGCCTGAAGAAGAGAGAAATAAAGCAGATGAAATTAAAGATATTCTTATCACACACCATGAGATGCTTTATTATGGCTTAGAATTTGCATCGGATAGTGCACCAAAGGAGTTAGTAGAAATTGGCATAGATGAAAAATGGGCTAAAGTTATTTGTAAAATTTCAAAGGAAAACATCGTTGCTGCTACTGTAGAAATTAAGGGTAATGCAGAGATATCAATTCCAGGTGGTAATGGTGTTGAAATATTAAAAGAAGCTCTAATAGCTGGCAGGGATAATCTTAAGGAGAAAAACACCGAGATTTATATATACACTATTGGTAGCCCACGTTATGCTATTGAAGTTATTTCAGAAGATTATAAAATGGCGGAAAAAGCACTTGAGAACGCTTTAGAACGAATTGAAGATATTGTTACAAGTAAGAATGGAACATTCTCTTTTGATAGAAAATGAAATATTTAACAAAATCATATTGGTGATAATATGTCAATTCACAAGTGTACAAAATGTGGTTTATACACTCTAAAAGAAGCTTGCCCAAGTTGCAAAGCAAAAGCTCTGAAACCAGCTCCAGCAAGATTCTCATTAGTTCACGAACAAAAATTCGGAAAATATAGACGAGAGCTAATGAAAAGAACCACTGTTGAGAAATGAAAGAAAAACCAAATTCACATTTCTTCTCTTTATTTTTTCATCTCAATATAAATGGTGCACCTTGCGGGATTTGAACCCGCGTTCCGACCTTGGGAGGGTCGAGTCTTACCAGGCTGGACCAAAGGTGCAAAGCAAATAAACGCGAACTATCTACTCAAAATCTTCTACATAAATTTTCAGCTAGGGCCAGAGCGATCATCGTTCGCGCGTAATATTTTTTAATTTATTACAAAAAAAGCTTTCTGGTAATTTGAACAATAAATATTAGAAATAAATAATTTACAAGAGTTTTTTTTGAACCAGTTGACGTGAAATATCTTTTGCTACATCTTTTGCAATCCATTTAGCACTACTTGATTCAATCATCATTAATTCATCAGTTAACTTAAGAACTTCTTTATTTAGAAATAGATTTCTAGCTCCTATTCTACGCAATGACCAACTAATAGCTTTTTTCACAATATTTCTTTGATCAGTAGAATATTTTTTACAAATTGGAAGAAATGAAAGAAATTTGGAATCATCAGTTTTTTTATCACGGTAAGAAAGAATTGCCATTAAAACAAATCCCGATCTTCTAATATATTCATCATCTCTTCTCACCCATTCTAAGCTTTTTGTATAAGCAAATTTAGTTTTTACAAAGAGATTCATTATACATTGATCACATATTTCCCAATAATCAAAATCTCTAACCCATTTTTCTAATAATTCCTCAGTTACTTTATTTGGATCAGCAATCATACATGCAAGAATTCTTGGTTCTCTAATATTCGTATTCCATAATTCTTGTGCTAATAAATGGTTCTTCCCTATTTCTTTTGCTAAATCTCGAATTACTGGTAGACTAACACCATATGCATGGTCTGGTGTAATTCCAAATTTTGCCATACCAACAAGATTTTCTGGATTTGCATGCTTCTCAAATTTAGCAATTATTTGCTCTAAAAATAATGACATTACAGCTCACTATCAAATTTATGAAATAATGGTAATAAAAGGAAGAAAATGAATGCTGATTTCTCATTCATCATCTTCAGTTGATTCTTCTAAGAATTTATTTAATATTGTTTGTGCATCTGGGAAATTTTCATCTTCTATTATTGTCATTGTGCCATTTCTACCTATTGATATTTGTGGCATTCCTTGCCAAACATTACAATAACCCTCTTCTATTTTAACTAAATCACCAAAATTTACTTCATTGATTTTTGTTCCCCAAAGACTTAATGTCGTTGTTCCCGTTTCATCTCCAACTTTAAAATCGCAAACTCGAGATTTACCGAATTTTGTATTTACAGTTCTTGGTTCATTTTTAGCTATAATACGAACGATGATATTAATTCCAGGTTGTTTTACAGGTTTCAAATCAGTTACTTTTATGAAAGTCAAGATATTCACACACTTTTTTGATGTTATTTTATAATTATTTAACCTAATCAATATTAGTCTTTTCTGCTAAAATCGGTTTTTTAACTTAAAAAATCGTTCAATAGTTATTTTTTTATAACGGCAATTTTTTATTTAGTAGTGTTTCATTTATTTAGAGGAGTGTTCTAGAATTTGACTAATAAAGAAAATAAATCACCTAATGATTTCACAGCAATTTATATGGGAGATTTTTCGAATATTATCTCTGATGCAATTGATTTCAAGAAGCAAGCACAAGTAAATGGTTTTGATTTATCTGTTAAAGAGATTTTTTCTTTTAATGGAGAAGGAGCTATTGATTTTGATAATTCAAAACGACAACTTCCTGAGTATATTCCTTTAAAACTAATTGATGAAGAATATTGGTTACTTGAACCAGGTGCTTATGTTATCAGGTATAATGAAATTGTTAGTGTTCCTTTAGATGCTCTGGGTATTATCCAACCCCGAAGTACTCTCCTTCGTATTGGAGGAACAATTATTGGTGCATGGTGGGATTCAGGATACTCAGGACGTGGTCAAGGATTACTGTTAGCTCAACGTCCTATAAAATTGTATAAAAATGCTAGAGTAGCTCAAATTGTATTTATCATTTCTAGAAAAGTCCAAAAGGGTTATGAAGGCACTTATCAAAATGAGGAAAAATAATTTTTCCTACTTTTTTATATATTCAATTAATTTATTTTTCAGAAATTATTTACTAATTTAAAATACTACTAGGGTGAAATAATAGCAAAGATTATTTTTTAAATCCAAATGGTGACATTAAATCTTTTCCTTCCTCAAAAAAAAATCTCAAAAAGTTCCTCTACCTGAATTAATGCTTTTTTTGCAGGTAGCACAGCTAAACCAGCTCTCTTTGCTTTTTGTCCTTTAAATTTAATTGCCATAGTGAAGTGTTCTGAACGAGCAATAAGCAAACTTCCTTGTTCAGTTCTGATATTCATATGTCTGAAAGAATCTTCCTTTGTTTCCAAACTCTGAAGAGCTAATAATGAACTAATACTTTTGATTGTATCGATTAACATAGCAGCAGTGCCTTCAACATTTATTGAACCTTTATGTTCATGAACGCTACAACAGGGTAATCCTTCTTCCGTAGTTAAGACAATATCTGATGCACCTGCACGGTCCATCAACTCACGGAGAATTTTCTCTGCTAATTCATGAATTGATTCATCACTCATTACTTAAACCTCTAATATAATTACTCAGAATATGCACTGCTTTGAAATAATTTTGTTTGTCAAATATTGAAAATGCTTCATCCTATAAAGATTTAATGATTTAAGCAGAACCATAAAAGTGTCATCTATAAATTTTTATTTCATATTTTAAAAAAATCAAAAAAGAAATTAAAAAAGTAAGGGATATGCAAGCTCATGTAATATCTCATACTTTTTCGGATCAAAATCTACCTCATCTAATAATTCATTTAGAAAAGTAAACTCGTACTCATTTAGAGCAACTGGAAATATTTTCTGGTTTATATCTTCTTTTTGAACTCCTAGGAATCTAAGAATTAATGGACCTAAATACCCAGTTTCGACATAAATTTGAACTATCCAATGGAAGTATAACATTAGTTCGTTTAAAGTGGTATTTTCAAGTGCATCAACAATTATATTGTAAGAAGTCATTAATGCTGCTCGTCGTGTTAAGTAATCTTTTGTGTTTCCTGCATCAATTAATGCAGGAAGTAAATCTAGATTTGCCCAACTTGCTAAAGCAATAATCACAGCATACTGTAAATCTTCCTTACTTTTCTTAAGTAGATCTAAAAGTTTTTTCAGTGAATCATTGTGACCTATTCTTCCTAAAACTTCTACCAAAGCTAATTTTTTAGCAAGAGATGCTTCCTCTATTTCTTTATGTAATAAAGTCACCAATTCTCTATTTGGTTTCTTTCCATAAATTGTTGAAATTGCAAGAGAACAAGCATTTCTTACATTCCAAGAGGGATCTTCTAAACCTAAGATTAACTTTTCTAATGATTGCTGTCCTCCAACATCACGTAAAGTTAATGCTGCATTCACTCGATCTAATTCTTTTTCAGAACTAAGCTTTCGTTTAGCAATACCTCTTTGAAATGCTCTTTTTATAAATGCCATTTTCTTCAAATTCCTTCCTGTTGAGTTACAATTTCATCAATCAATACTCTAACTGCTGCAAGTTTTGATTGACTTAATTTCTTTAAATAGCTATAATCAACTTGTTTTCTTGATTTTGATGCGCCATAAAGAACTTCACTCACTCTGCCAGTTTCTTCTTCATCTTTTTCTTCTACAGCTTTTTGTGCTTTGACGAAATCAAGTAATTCTTTGGAGATATCTATCGCTCGAGTATAAATTGGAATATCCCATGGAGAAATTGGATTTTCTTCTAATCCACCAACGGAGAGTAAAGTTCCTACTACCATTCTATCAAGTTTCTTGAACATTATGATATCTGGAAAACCAGGAGTAGGCATTTTAAAGTCCTGTCGATATAAAAGGCTATGATTATGTAAAATTAAGAGTTGTTCTAAGCTTACCGATTCATCATCTATTTCAAAAACGTAAATTGGTTTTGAATCAACTTTGACATATCCATAGAAAGTAAAAGCTGAACTGTTTCCTAACCATTGACCAACATTTACACATTGATATCTATTGATGAATTTAACATAATCATCGATTTGGTCCCAAATATTTTCATAAATATTCCATGTTTTTCTCCAATATCCAGAAGAGTCAGAATGCCAATAAACATTAGTTGATTGAGTTCTTTCTCTTATATCTTTAATTAATTTTCTAGCTTCTGCACTACTACCGTATTTTGATAGTAAATCAAAATCACTTTGTAACTCTAATACCTGTTTAATAATTTCTCGAGGTTGATTTATGATATCTTTGTAGCTCTGTTCAATAAGTTCAGTGCTAAAGGTATTCATTGGAGGACCATAAATTGGTTTGAGTAATTTTGGTATATCATTAAATGGATATTCATTTGTTTCTAGAATTTTCTTACCAATTTCTTTAGTTATATATGTAGCAAATCCTTCCATCAAAATTCCTGTCAAATTCTTTTTCTTAATTGAATCAGATCTTTTATTGACATAACCGATAATCTCAAGAAGGAAATTTTGAAATAAGGTTACTTTTCTAGAGGATTCGGGAGGAATATAGAAATCTTGTATGCCAAAAGTTGAGAGTAGACGAATAACTGCTACCATGTCTTGGAAATATGGTAATCCCCAAGTTATTCCTTTATCTTCTTTTAATCCGTATGCATTATTCATTATTAGCTCTTTTATGATCATATCCATTCGATAAATATCTGCATTAATAGCTCCATCATTGGATTTACTCTTTTCTGCAAAATAAGCATGAGCGAAACCATGAATAAACATCATCCGTAGAGCAAAATCACGATCTGGGCTATCTTTTAATTCAAAAGGTAAGCTCATATAAATCATCGTAGGAGAACTTGGAAAAACTGAGATACACTCATCAGGCAAGAAATTCCTATTTCTAGATTTCCTCAAATTTTCAATCATTTCTTGTGAGAGGACAGCATGTGGACTTCCACCTAATTCCATTACTTGGTATAAGCTATTGTGAAGTTCGGGATCAATAAATAGAAGTACTTTATATTCTTCTGGTGTTTCACCAACGAACTCATCAAAGTCCTTCCTAGCTTGTAAATATATCTTAACTACTCGTGGATTGTCCAAGTCTCATGCTCTCCGTAACAATTGTTTTTGCAAGTACATCCATCCTTGACGGATTTATTACAATTGGATAGGTAATTCCTCTTAAAGTTCTTCTAGTATCTTGATAGATATCAGTAAGTTTCATCCGCTCAGATCCTATTAAGAAATAGGATACTTTCCATGTTCGACTTTGATCTCTTGTTGAATCTCTTAACAAGCTATTAAGTTCAAGATAACAACTTCTTGTGACAGGATCAATATCGTCTCGCTCGTCTGCAAAGTAATTTAGTAGTGATTGGGAAGGTGAAGGATCATATCCTGGAATTAATTCATTCGGTCTTCCATCGGTGACAATAATGAAATGAATATCACGATTCTGGGTATTTTTCTTTACTTTAGCATGTTCTAAAGCAGCTTTAATTGACGCACTCATAGGCGTTCTGCCTTTAGCTTGAGCTGATAAAAGAAATCTTTCAAGTTCTGAATCTGTGTTAATAATTGATCTTGCTTTAGAAATTGGAACGACTGCTGTTTTGAATGCTTTTTGATTTGATCTTCTAGATCTACCTTGTTGTTTGAAATAATAGAATATTGCTAAGGAGGTAAGCAGTGCTCCTTCAAGCCTTGAGAAATGAGATCCTTGAACAACATTTCTCATCGATTGAGAGGTATCAACTATGAGATAAATTTGGGCATTTCTATCCTTTTTCATAATAACAATATCATCAATATCTATTGATTTCGGAGGTATTTTTTGCGAAGTTAAGATGGAATGTTCAAAGGTTTTCTTCTTGTGAATCTTACCACGAGGTCTGACAATGGTATCATAAAAAGGTCTAGCTGGTAATTGTCTTGCTAACCAATTACCTAGTTGATTCCCAAGAAAGTCCATAACTTCTTCTCTTTTAATTCTCATTTTATGACCAAATCTGTCAGTAATCTCAATATCAGTTAATTCTTCTAATGTTCGTAAAGATTCAGTAAGCTGCTTTTTATATTCAGCTGTTCCTTCAAATCCTTTCAAGTGTTTTTGGATGAAAGCTTCAATTTCTTCTTTTGTTTGTAATTCACCCATATTCACTTTCAGAAGAGCATCAGGTAAAGCATTATTACCTATATACTCAAGAATTTCCAATTCTCGAATTAAATCCTCTTCTTCTAATGGAGTTAAAGGAGTTACTAGTAATCTCCGCTGAATATTCTTTACTGCTACCGCATTTTCAAGAGACATTCCTAGCACTAAAGCTTCTCGAGAGCTTTGTCCTTTACGGGGATCTCTCCATTTTTGTAAAACGCTGGCAGCATCAGCGAAATCAAACACAAAATCAGGATCACGCCAAATTGACAGAGGATCTGTAAATCTTTCGCTACTGACCATGTGTATTCTATGAGGCATATGTAGTGCACTCCTTTTTTAACTAACAATTGAAATCTGGAAAATTATTCCAGATTCATTAGATATGATCGACTAATAGCAACTGTTCGTAACTTGCTTTCAATTGCTCAACAACTTTATCTTGAACTTTCTTTGATTGTTTGTCCAAGCCTTCATAATTGATGATGATTTTATAGAGTTCTTCGTCAGTTAATGCTCTCATTTTGTCTATGTCTTCAGAGATTGATTCAACTGTAGTTAGTTTACCTTCGGATTTGATATTTCTTCTTAACATAGTTTTAACTTCTTGTATAGAATCATTTATGAGATTTCTTGGAATATCAAATAATTCAACTAATCTCTTTGCATCATCAAGAGTAAGCATAGCTACATCATCACCTACATAGAACTCATCTTTTCTAAGAACTGTTTCACCAATTAAACTATAGAGTGTACGTAAATCAACATGTGGAGTTCTTTCGGGATCATGAATGTCTATGAGTGCTTTAAAGAACATATCTCGTGTAATTTTCTTTCGAGCATATGCTTCTGATTCTCCAGCTTTCAAAGCAGTGGGTATAGATAAATCAGCTAATAATCCAATAAAGTGAATTGCTAATTTACTCACTCCTTTTGCTCCAAAGGCTTTAACTTTCTCTAATAATTTAATCATTGTTGGATTAGCAGTCATATTATTGGTACAGAGTGTAAGATGTTCCTTGAACATATCTTCTACAATTTTCACTCGCTCAAGTTTTGTTCTAGCAGGCCAAAGAACTTCAGGGATACGATTAATGATTGGTTGTGCTTCTTCACCAAAAACACTTAATGGAGCATTAGATGTGAAGACCATGGCACCATCAATAAAAGCAGGTCTACCTTGAATACTATACTTAATACCACTTGGATCTTCAAGGAAACCCATTAATGCTTCTAGAAAATTCAAAGGTAATCTTTGAATTTCGTTTACCACTACAAATCCTTGTGAGAGAACACCTACTTTATGAGCCATTGGAGAGAAAGTTGTACTTGTTTCTCCACCAAATAATTGCTCAAGATTCTCTACTCCTGCAAGAAGCATATACAAACCTTCGGGATCATTTCTAGGATCAATTTGAGCTACGTTTACAACTGTTTTATCAACAGCAACAGCATTTAAAGCTTTAACCATTAAATCTGGATCAACACTTGCTGTTTCTGTTAAATAATTAATGTTAATATCATTGTTTGTTACTTTCTTTATTGAAGAAGCAACATTTTGTTGACAGAAAGGACATAAGCTTTTCAATACTTCAGCTGAACTTACAGGATCATCTTTGAATGATTTTGCAACTTGAATTAGATATCCAGCATCTTCATTGAAAGGGCAACCTGCAATATGCCACTTTTTCTCATTAATAGCATTAGTCAAATGTTTCAAAAGAGTTCTAGCAAAAAGTGTTTTAGCTTCACCTGTTGGTCCAATTAAGAGAACTTTACCGGAAACAGCAATTTTATCCATGACAATTCCTTTTGAGTGTTCATTACCACGAACTGCTGGATCAGCATTTATTTGCTTTCTTAATTCGGGTTCATTCAACAGCCTTCTTACTGAACAACCAGTATAACCTGTTTTTGCTAAAGAAGCAATTGTTTTACTCATTCATTACACTTCCACAAATTTTTTTTCTTTCTTTTTTTATAATTATTATTACAATTTATTCTTAACTTTTAGCTTTTGTTGGAGTTGGTTTCTTTTTCAGAACCTTTGGTTTTATCCCTAAAATCTCAATGTAATTATCTAACCATTGAAAACAAGCTGTAATATCTTCCGGTTTATTCTCGCGAATTTCCATTACATTCCACAACCGATCAGTTAATCGAATTAAAGAATATGCTTCAATGATTTCTGAAGAAGTTAACGCAATAGCTTTTTCTGAATTATAACTAGCAACAAGAATGGGGATATTAATTGATTTTTCATTCCAAACGAAATATTCCCAAAGGTATTCTTTTATTCTAGAAAGTTCTTCGGTTTTTGTAGCATTAACTAGGAAAATTGTTCCATCAGTTTTCTTTAAAAGTGCCTCTCGTATTTCTTCATCGAAATTTGGTTCTTCAGTTGAAAAAGTAAAATTTGGAGTCTTTTCTTTAGGATCATGAACTGATTCCTTAATAACGTTGATAATATAATCTCGAATTTCAGATTTTTCTCCGATGAAAAGAATATGTTTTGGCGGTTTGGTTCGTTTGAACATTTATATCACTTCTTGTTTTTTTGTAGGATTAAACCGCTATTGCATTGAGTAATTCCTAATATATAACTCCTTCTCTAGATTGAGTTAACGTTTTGTGGACATTATTTGCTAATAAATCATTTTGTTATTCTTTTTATTTATACTTTAAATATTCAATTTTTAAGAAAATTATTTTTAATTCTTTTAAAATTAAAATTCACAATAGATAGTAATAAGCAAACCTAAAAATAGCTAATGATATCAATAGCTAAAATAATTAAATGATATACTCGTAAAAGAGATGAAACGATTGAGTAATGGTATTGAACATTCAAATGAGGTTGAAGATGATGTTCCTTTCTTAAATATAGAAAAAGAGGAATTTGAACTAGTCGAAGAAGAACCTCGTAGAATTTTTACTTTTCCTAAAAAGATTAAACAAGTAAAAGTATTTATTGCAATAGCACAAGTAGTAAGCGGCTTGTTCTTTATTGTTCTACCAATCATCTATTTTGTAAATCCACAAAATAATGAACTGTATCTCTGGTTATTGGCAATCCTAGCATTAATAACTGGTATGATTTTAGTTGGTTTATTTCCAAGAAATCTAACTAAAGCAATTTTTTCTGAATTAGTTATTGAAGAAGACAAAATTAGAATTCGCAATTCTTTTAATTGGGATGAAATTTATTGGAAAGATATACAAGATATATTGATAACAGAGAGATTAAGCAGTGATCCAAGTTTAAACAGATCAATAGGTGCATCTATTGTTAAATTCAGAACAATTACTAAAGGATATTATTATTTTGTAGATTCATATCCAGTTGAAGATATTAAGGAGCTAAAAGAAGCACTAAAATTAACCTTTGCAAAAGCTATGAAAGGAACAGGATATTCAGTTAATGAAAAACATGAACGTCCTTCAATACGCTCACGATTTATTTTTTATGAAAAGGTACCTGAATTTTAAACAAATTTCTAAGAAAAAAGTAAAATATGAAGCAACAAAAATGATGTTGCTTCTCCCTGATTTTAAATTCAATTATTTGGATTCAGCTTTCATTCTTGAAGCTGCTATAAGTTCAAATCCCATTGCATTACACATTACTGGGTCGGGAGGAACCACAACCTCTTCAGGTGATTTGACAATGTTTTCTTTCCACATCATTTCTTTTAATGCTGTTCCAAAAACATGAGCACCACCACCAGTGAGGATAACGCGTTCTATCCAAGCATCGGGTGGAAGTGTACCAAGAAGTCTAGTTGTTTCATCGATTATTATTTCTGAAATATTTTGGATGTAATATTCTTTAACTTCAGAAACATCATATTGTTGTCCACCGACCATTACAGCTTTAAGATTCTTTTCAATTGTTTTCATTAAATCAAATGGTCTGATAATCTTTCCTGTTTGTTCTTGTAAAGTTCGTGCCATTCTTGTAGTTAAAGTATCGACTGCTTCTTCTAAGCTTCCACTTGCAGTTCTCATAAGTCTTCCTTGATATACAGTTAGAATATCAGTTGATCCATGACCAATATCTACAATAATCGCATCAACAGCTCTATTCTCCCCAGAAGTTTTGAGGATATAATAATATGATCCATAAGGTTCTGGAAGGACTAAACATTTTTGTACATTAACATTATAGCTATGAGTTTCTCCGGTAGCATCATTACGAACATTTATTTCCATTTTTTCAGAGAGACCTTTAGATAATGTTGACATTTCTTCCTGTGAAGTTGCAACAGGCACACCAGTTGCTATTAAGATTTCTTCACCATCGCTTTTAATAAAAAGTGAGAGTGCAGCCTTAATAGCCATAACAGCATCTTTGATACTTTTCATTTTACCTTCAGATGCCAAAGCTCGTTTTATTTCACTTTGTAAACGAGCCAATTCACCTACAAAGAATGTTTGACCACCTTCCTCTAAAACTAGATTATTTTCTAGAGATTTATCAAGAGTCATTCCAGTCCAACCTGGATTTGGATCTCCAATGATTGATGGTATTCTTACTAACGCTTTTCCATCGTTTGAAGACATCTTGATTGTACTAGTACCAAGGTCAATACCTACACTTCGCAAATTTTTTTTGGACACAGTTAGTACCTTCTATCTTTCACTAAAAATCATTAATATATAGCACATAAAAACTTCTCGCTATAGTCACACTAAAATCTTTTTTGTTTTAAGATATTTCTATCAAGTATTATAAAGATTTCATATTTAAGACTATAAGTGATTATAGGTAGTTTTTATCATCTAAATCACTCTTTTGCACAAGAAGAAATTATTTAATAGCATCAAGTAATAAAATAATTGCTAGAAGAGGAAATTTTAAAAAAATTTCTTTCCTTCAAAATCATAAGACAGTGAACTATTGTGTTAAGTGAAACATTCGAACATCTATCTATTCTTACAGCTCATATTGCTCAGAAGATAATAGAAGATGAAGGGATAGATAAATTTTGCATTTCTCCATGTGATTTAGCAGTCATCTGTCATGAGAAACATTACATACAAAAAGACACAATAGGTAAAATGTTATTTCATATTTCTGAATTTGAATATATGGAGAGAAGAGGGGGAGTTTTTGTTTTAGCTGATAAATGGAGACGAATGCTTCCAGTCAAAAATAATTCACAAACATTTTTACGAGAACAAGGCTTTTATAAGATTCATTTATTTCAAGAAAAATTAGCAAAGAAATTCATTGAAATTATTAAAAATGAAACTCAAAAAATAGATCTAGGAAAACTAATCTATAATCTAGATGCTATCGATGGTAGTAAGGGATTCAATAACCTAAGATCTGATGCTATATCTTCAATGGAAGTTAGTGGAACTCCTCAAAAAATTTTTGATTTTAACTTCGGATTAGGATATAGTGCCACGCAATTAGCTGCTCTTTATCAAGACAGTCAAATTTATTCTTTGCAATTAAATCCTTCATTAAAAGATGCTTTTGAGTATACAATTTTAAGGTTCAATAAAAGGAATTTAGAATTTTCAAAAAATTATCCAACTGAAATGATTAACAAGTTAATGAAGGAAAAAGTTGATGTTATCTACATGTTTAATCCCTTAGGCATTGCTATAGCTGAAATGGAACAATTTTTAGGGATAGCTAATCAAATTTCTAAAGAAGGAACAAAATTATTGATTGTGGTTCCTTTTAAGGATGAACCAAAAAATACCATAATTTCAGAATGGTTGGGTTTCTGTGTTGAAGGAATGGGTTATTATTTGAATCCCGATAGTTTTAGGGTGATGTTGCCAAAGTATGGATTCGAAATCAAACATCTCGATCCAAAAACAAATTTAATTCATGCTAAGTATACAGTATAAATACAGTTTTTTTTTAGCTAATTCACACAAATTTAAGAATATAACAGACAATTCCCTATTTAAAATTAAAATGTGAATCTTAAAAATGTCTGGAAAAGCCTTTCAATATTATGTGTTTCTAATGGATTTTGAAGAAGAAACACAACAAATGAAAATGCTCTTACTGCCTGCAAAAGCAGCTACTTCAAGAATTAAACCTCTTGAGAGAGCCAAGATTCAATTTGTTTTGGAAAAAGGGAGGCTTAGACCTTACAAGTATAATATTCAAGATAAGATTGGTTCTGAATATAAGAAACCAGAAGAAATAACAAAGATTCTAAAAAAAGCAAGGGGTATTATTATTTCTGTTGATGAGAAACCAGAGAATTATCCACAGTATCTGGAGTATTTAAAAGCTTTTAATATTCAAGAACCAACATTTAGAAGAATCTGTCGTTTATGTATGATTGATCATGGACGAGTTACCATTCTTCTAGAAGATAGAGAATTTCGTGTTGCTGGTAGAAAAGCTTGTTATCAATGTGCTAAAGATGAACTTGAACGAGAAATCAATTCCCGGGAAATGAAATTATCTACTAATGGAAAACGTCATTTCTTTAAATTGTTGCAGAAAGTAAAAAATGTAGATGATGTTATGGAATCATTTGCTTATAATTTTCGTCCCACAACAAGACCAGATCTGACTTTATTCGATACTATTGGTGACATAGATGACTTAGCTGATTCAAAATTAGTAGATCAATTAGGAATACCTGGACAACTTAAAGACATATTAAAGAGAAATGGAATTAAGAAGCTATTGCCAATTCAAGTAAAAGCTTTGGAAGCTGGGCTATTACAAAATAAGGATTTATTAGTAGTTGCTGGAACAAGTAGTGGCAAAACACTCATAGGTGAAATGGCTGGAATACCAAAAGCATTACTAGGAAAAAAAATGATTTATTTAAGCCCTCTTGTTGCCTTAACAAATCAAAAATATGAAGATTTCAAAAAAAGATATTCACCTGATGGATTAAGAGTAGCTATTCGTGTGGGAATGAGTAAAATAGATGTCGGTGATGAGGCAGAATATATCATTGACAAGGATTATCGCGATGCTCAAATAATTACTGCAACTTATGAAGCATTTGATTTACTTTTAAGAAATGGAAAAGCGTCAGCAATGGGTGAAGTTGGTACAGTAATTATTGATGAAATTCAACTTCTAAATGATAAGGAAAGAGGACCAGAGCTAGATGGTATAATCGTTAGAATTAGAGAATTATTCCCAAAAGCACAAATAATAGGTCTTTCTGCAACAATCGGTAATCCGGAAGAATTAGCAGAAGATCTTCATCTACATGTGTTATTACATGAAACAAGACCAGTACTATTAGAACGACATATAGTTCTTTCACAAGATCAAGATGAAAAGGAACGCCATCTTAGAGATTTGATACTTCAAGAGTATAATCAAAAATCGTCATTTGGTTATTTTGGTCAATCAATCGTTTTTACAAATTCCAGACGTCATTGTTATGAGCTTGCAGCAAAATTAAATAAAAGTGGTTTACGAACAGCAGTGTATCATTCGGGTTTAACTTTTCGAGATCGAAAAAAAGCAGAATTAGGATTTGCAAATGGAAAATATGCTGCTATTATAACAACTGCTGCACTTGGAGCAGGTGTTGATTTTCCAGCTAGTCAAGTAATTTTTGAATCATTAGCTATGGGGATTTTTTGGATTACAGTTGCAGAATTTCACCAAATGACTGGAAGAGCAGGTCGTCTTGGATATCATGATAAAGGAAAAGTTGCTCTATTAGTAGAACCAAATAGAAAATACCATAGTTCTATGGATGAAACAGAGGATTCCATTGCATTTCAACTCTTATCTGAACCGATAGAATATGTTGAACCAATGATGGAAGGAGAATTACAATTAGAACAAATACTGGCATGCATTGTTGCTTTAAAAGAACCATCATTAAAGCAAATAGCTAGAATCTATCAAAAAATGTTGGGTCCTTCTGAACCATTAAAAGAGACTTTGCAAAAATTGAAAGAATTAGAAATGATTAATATCTTTCTAGAAGGTCCAAGAGCAACAAACCTTGGTAAAGCAACCTCTAGAACTTTCTTACCTCCATCAGAAGCAGGAGAAATTAAAAAGAAACTGCAAATGATTAGTCCATTGGAAATAGCAATCGGATTAGAGTCAATAACTTCAATATATCTAAATTCAAAAATACATGCTGAAATTGAAAAAACTTTAAAATCTGGTTTTATTGGATCAAATCTTTTTTCAGGTTCATTATTGGAATATATGGAATCAGTTCTAGATAAAAGAGCAAATCTCCCTCGATTAATAATTAACACTTTTGCTAAATGGCAAACAGATATTTTCAATTGTAAATGTGATGATAATCCTTGGTGTGAGTGTGGAGAAAGTTCAATCTCAAGAATAATTGTAAAGCTCCGTTTAGAAAATAAAAATTTAAGGCAAATCTCAACAGATCTTTCTACTCTTTACAATCTTTATGCTTATCCGGGAGATATTTACAGATGGTTTGATACATTAATCCATCATCTAAGAGCAGTAGCTAAATTAGCGCTAGTTTTTGATGAAAGAAAAACTATGAAATTGGCTCTGAATACAATAAGACTAATTGAGAAACCATGGTTAGTAAAGAAATTAAGGAAATCAAATAATAGTCATACACAAAAGAATTGACTATCAAAAATCTGTAATTCAATAAGACTTAAATGATACTTTCTTTTATTATTCAATCGCTTTTCTGACAAAATGTGGAGAAAATATCCTTTATCAGAGAAAATTATTTATGCTTTCAAACTAAATAAAGTATTCGAATGAGTAATAAAAGTCCCGAGGCAAAAAAATGGCTGTTCTAGAATCTGGAGTTATGTATAGTGGTATACCAATTGTAAAAGTTAACTACTATAATGATCAAACCACTGATTCCATGTTAACAGCTGGTCTCTTAGAAGCAATACAACTTTTTGCTATAGAAATTTTTGATGATGAAACTGAAACTTTTAAGATGAAGAAATATAGTATTTTCCTTCATAACATAATACTAGAAAGCAAACAAAAAATCATTTTATATTCAATCTGTGATAGTTTGGATAGACCACGAATGATAAAAAAAGTAATGATTGAAATAGGCAATAAATTCAAAGAAAATTATCATTCTGTGGATTATGGTTGCTTGAGTAAATATAGTATTTTTGAAGATATAATAACAAGAAATTTAGGTGATCTCATTTATCGTCCTGAGGATAGATTGAGGAAAGTTTTTCAATAGAGATTTTTTTGATATTTAGCTCAAGATTGATTTATTTTCGAAGAACAAATCGAAAAACAATTATAGCAGAGGATTTTTGGAATCACATGTTGATAAAATATGAGTAAAGAATCTGAAAATTTTCCTAAAGCAATAAGGATGAAATTAGCTTCAACGAATGATTTAGTAAGAATGGCTTTCTTTAGTGCTGCGAGAAATAATGGATTGAATTTTCTCTACTTTAGTGATAAAGAAAAGAAAAATTGGTATTTGGGTTTTTTAACAGGTGTAGCTGGATATTACGATTTACGTGGAATACCAATGTTCTTCTATGTGGAATTAAAAGCATTGCCAGTGAATACTAACTTTATAAAATATCAAGCAAAAGAAAAAGAGAAATGGGATTTTGTAGAAGCTACAACAGAATCTACATTATGGATTTATTTACCAATTATACAAATGGCAGAAACACCAATGTTCTTCTAAGTAAGGAAATCATTTTACCTTTCCTAGGTAATAGAAATTTTGAAAAAGCAAAAATGAGAACAAGAAAAGTAATAATTGAAGCAATAAAATGAGGATACAAGTATGAGTGAAAAAAATATTTTGACAAGTATTGCAGTTATTGGTCATGTCGACCACGGTAAATCTACTCTTATGGGTCATTTTCTCTATGATATAGGAGCTGTTGATCCAAGAGTAATGAAAAAACATGAAATTGATGCTAATGGTTATGGTATGTCTTCTTGGAAGTGGGCTTATGTTCTTGATGCTTTTCCAGAAGAGAAAGAAAAGGGAAAAACTATGGATATCGCTTTTAGAAGATTTGATATCAATGGAAGAAATTTCGTTTTAATAGATAATCCTGGTCATCGAGATTTTACTAAAAATACTATCGCTGGTTTAAGCACTGCAGATGCATGTATCCTCACAATTAGTGCTGGAAGAGGTGAAATTGAGGCTGGTCTCGAGCCTGGTAATGAATTGACACCTTCCGGTCAAACTCTTGAACATACACTTATCGCTTCAGTTTTGGGTATAAGAGATGTTATAGTTGTTGTTAATAAAATGGATAGTGCAAACTATTCAGAAAAACGTTTTATAGAATGTAAAAAAATATTGATTGACTTTTTGAAAAAAATTCAAAGTCCTTGGATTAAAGAACTAGATAACATACCCTTTATTCCTTTGAGTGGTATGGAAGGTGATAATCTTGCCAATAAAAGTGAAAAAATGGCTTGGTATACAGGCCCAACATTAAAACAAGCAATAGAGAAAATCAGTATTCCGCCAGATTTATCAGATAAAGATCTCCGTTTAGTAATCTATGATGCCTATCAAGAACCCGGAATTGGTTTGGTTAGTTATGGTAGATTAATTAGTGGTAAAATAGAAGTAAATGATCGTATTGTTGTCGCTCCTGGTGCACGAAAAGGAACTGTTAAAACGATTTGGGATGAAGAAGATGAAATACTACTTGCTTTTGCTGGTATGGATATTTCATTTTTAATTAAAGGTGATGCAGAAGAGGATTTACGAAGAGGTGCAGTAGTAGGTCACGAAGGAAAGGAACCTTCTTCCAAACCAAGGATACAAGTTCGATTACTATACTTAGGATTACAACCGATGGTTTTAGGCAATATATCCATTTTACATGTCGGTTCAGATCATGTGGAAGCTGAATTAGAATCAATTATAAAAGTACATAGACAAAATACCAAATATAAAAATACTCAAAGAGAAATCAATGGAAAATCAATAATGATTTTCACTGAAGAAGTTGCAAGTGTAATATTGCAAGTGAAAAGTCCTATTGTAGTAGAAAAACAGACAGAGATACCCAAATTGGGTAGAGTCATTCTCCGAAAGAAAGGTAGAGTTATAGCTGCTGCAATTGTTGAAGATATTTTGGATGCTTTAGAATGAAAGGACGAATTTTATGACTGATTCAAATCAAAACCAACCTTTCATTGATCTACATCTACACACTACAGCTTCAGATGGGACCTTTACTCCGAGTGAAGTTGTGAGATTTTCTAAAAGACTAAACTTAGAAGCAATTGCAATAACTGATCATGACTCAATAGCAGGAATAAATGAAGCATTAGAAGCAGGAAAAAGGGAAGGAATTGAAGTTATCCCCGGAATAGAATTTAGTACTGAAGTAAAAAATGTAAGTATTCATATTGTTGGTTTATTTGTTGATATTAAAAGTGAAAAATTGATTAAACTAACTCAAGAAATTCAAAATGCTCGAGAGAAAAGAGCTAAAAAAATCATCGAAAAAATAAATGCTTTAAATAAAGGTCCAATAATCTCTTTCGAAGAAGTCTATGCAAAAGCAAATGGATTAATAGGTCGTCCACATATTGCAGAAGTATTGATTGAAAAAGGATTTGCATCAACCATTGAGGAAACTTTTGAAAATTACCTGAAAAGAGGTGCTTCTTGTTATGTACCTCGATTTAAAATAACTCCAATTGAATGTTTTAAATTACTGAATGAAATGGGTGCAATACCAATATTAGCTCACCCAGGATTATTGCCTAAAAAACTAGATTTTGAATATTTTCTAAAAACTTTAGTAGAAAATGGATTAGTAGGAATAGAGGTTTTCTATCCAACACATAAATATGAACAAAGAGAATATTTCCATGAAATTGCTGGTAAATATAATTTACTAGAAAGTGGTGGTAGCGATTGCCATGGTTTATTAAATAATGGTCCTTTTATTGGCTCGCAACAAATTCCTTATTCAATATTAGATAAAATGAAGAAAAGTTTCAACAAAGACTGAATTTACTAGTAGAATCGTTTCCTACCAATCAATATAATTTGTTCGCCTGATTCCAATAAACCTTCTGTAGTAGCTAATTTGTAATCTATTGAAAGAAGATTTTCCCAAGCTTCTGCATTTTCTCTAAATTTCTGCAATGCTGTTACTTGGTTTTCTACGATTGGTGCTAACGCAAGAATTCCCAAAATTTCACATTTATAATCTATAATTAAATTCATTAATTCTTTTGCAGCGAATGTATAGTATGCTGGTTCATTGTTATCAATATCTATTTGTTTGAAATGTGATTCAATAAATTCCCATAATCCTGATTTTGTTGCTTCTTCAAATAATTCTATTTTTTCTTCTTTGACAATTTCCTTAAAGAAATGAGCTTTTGTTAATACTGTAATTATAAATGGTGCACCAGGTTTTGTTACCCGAATAATTTCTTCAATTAATTTATGACGATTTTCACAAGCAAATGAAATTGTCCCTGATAGACAAAGCACCAAATCAAAATTATCATCATTAAATTGACTTAACTTGCCTAAATTTTCTAATAATGCGAAATGATCTACTTGTTTAGAAAGTCCATATTTCTCAAACTTCTCTCGAGTAATTTGTAATTGATCTTCTGAAATATCACCAATAACAACTCGTCTATTTTTTTGGGCAATCTTAATTGAAAAATTTCCCGGGTCCAATCCAATGTCAAGTGTAAGGGAATCTTCTGGTGGTAAATAATTATTAATAATTTTCATCAAGAATTGAAATTGATATGCTCTATAAGCTCCTTGATTATTTTCTGCTATCCAATCAATATTCCCTTTCTTCTCGAGATATTTTTTCAATAGATCTTTTTTAAAGGTCATTTTTTATTCCTCATTTATTATTATAATACTAAAGACTTAAAATTAGTATCTCTCTTTTTTCATTAATAATATGAGGATTTTAAGTTGCCAAAAGATTCTAAAGAAATTTCCCCTGAAAAAAGAAGTGTTAGAACCAGACCGACTTATGATGAATACTTTACTGCAATGGCAGAATTAGTTTCCACAAGATCTACTTGTCTTAGAAGGCAATTTGGTTCAGTTATCGTACAAGATGGTCATGCAATTTCTACTGGTTATAACGGTGCTCCTAGAAATTTACCTCATTGTATAGAGATTGGTTGTTTAAGGGATGACTTGGAGATACCAAGTGGTACAAAACATGAAATTTGTCGCGGAGTTCATGCAGAACAAAATGCTATTATTCAATGTGCTATTCATGGAGAGTCCACAAAAAATGCTACTTTATATGTCACAGGTTATCCATGTAAAATTTGCGCAAAAATGATTATAAATTCAATGATAAAACGAGTAGTAATTTCAGGAAGCTATTCAGATACAGAAGGAATTGATTTACTCAAAGAAGCGAGTATTGAAGTTTTGATAATGGAGAAAACTGGAAAGAAAATTTTAGATGAAGTTATTATAATGAAGGAATCTTGGCAACGAAAATAATTATTAATATGGAATTTTTCCGATCAATTCAAGATATTTTTTCTTTCGTATAAAAATAATTGGTATTTCATTTTTAATCAATTTCTTCTTCAATTCATTATCGTTTGTTACGACAACACAATTTTGTTTATTTTCAATGGCAAATTGAACTATTTTATCATCAACAAATTTGATATTTTCTGGATCATAAACAATTAGCTCAAATTTTTCAACTAATGCACGAGCAAAGGAGATTTCTCTAGATAATTTATTATTTCGTTCACTTAGATAATCCAATTCTTTCATTGAAGCAGAAAGAAAAATTATAGAATGTTTTTGGGGAATTAGTCTTTCAATTTCTGAACTTAAATGAAAAGTGTTTTTTGATAAAAGAAGGGGAATATTTGTGTCCAATAACACAAGTACTGTCAGAATTTATCCCTCAAGAAAATAAATAAATTAATGATAATTAGTTTATCGGACATTCCCAAAACCAATTAATCTAAATCTTCCTGCTAATCTTCTGGAAATAGCAACTCTTGTACCAACCTCAGCACAAACTGGTCTGACTAATTGAACCTTAATTCTGTTACCTTTTACCATTGTAATCTGACCAAGAGTGATAGCTGTCCATACATTTAACATAAGCTGTTCACCAACAGTTAAATTCTTCACTTTGGTTCTTTCTTCTAATCCGACAACAAAATCCATCAGATTAATTTGGAGATCTATCTCTTCAATTACTGGAGGAAGTTTTTCTGGTTTACCAATTATGTTACCAACTAAACTATCAGCTCTGGTAAGAGCGGGATCAATATTTGTACCAATAGACATTAATCCACCTGGTTTAGCTTCTTTCACTCTTCCAAGAGTTCCAGCATGGATACTAATGATTTTAGTTTTTATCGCAGTAACTTTTCTACCTGCTCTAATACCTGGACGTATTTCGATTTCATCGCCTTCTTTCAAAACACCTTGTATAATGGATCCTCCTAAAACTCCTCCAAGTAATTCCTCAGGAATTGTTCCTGGTTTATTAACCTCAAAAGATCTGGCAACAAACATACGAGGATCAATTTTTTCATCTCTTTTTGGTGTTTTGATAACTTTTTCAATCGTTTCAATTAGATAATCAATATTTGCTCCATGTATTGCACTAAGAGGAATAATAGGTGCTGTTTCTGCTACGGTGCCTTTAACGAATTTCTTGATATCATTATAATTCTTTATAGCTTCTTCTTCTGTTACAAGCTCTATTTTATTTTGAACGATAATGATGTTTTGTATGTCTACTGCATCCATCGCAGCAAGATGTTCACGTGTTTGAGCTTGAGGGCAATTTTCATTTGCAGCTATAACCAATATAGCACCATCGAAAATAGCTGCTCCTGTAAGTAATGTAGCCATTAAAACTTCGTGTCCTGGAGCATCAACAAAAGATATTCTTCTGGAAACTTTTGTTTCAGTTTTACAATTTGGACAAGTTTCTTCTGTAGTCCATTTTTCCTTACCTGAACATTTCGGACAAAAACGTATATCACAATCAGCATAACCAAGTCTTATTGTGATGCCTCTTTTCAATTCTTCTGAGTGAGTATCTGGAAAAGTCCCGGTTAATGCTTTTACTAGTGTGGACTTTCCATGATCTACATGACCAATTGTACCAATATTTATTTCAGCTTGTTTACCTTTTGAATATTCAATAGTGTCAGCTTCCACTTCCTTTTTCTTCTTTTTTGAAGCACTACTGCTAGAAGCTTTCTTAGAAGTCACTGTTTCAGAAGGGTTTTCTTCTTCTTCTATAACAGATTCTTCTATACTGCTACTACTATTTGTTTCATCTTTTTCATTATTGGAAGTGGTTTTTTCGGACAATTAGATTCTATTCTCCAGTGATTAATTCTTCAATTTTCTTCTTTCCCATTTCAATGATACTTATATTTAATTGATAAATATCATCACTAACAGTATTTCCTCTCACCATTTTTCGTTGTTTCTCACCCTTGTTTTTAATTCTGAAACCTTGACTTTTGGTAGTTAATAGCTTCTTTCTTATTGGTCCTTCAAGATTACTTCTCATTGGGAAACCATCTTTATCGCTTCCACCAGTAATTTTGAAAATGTATCCTGGAAATCCTAGAGGGCTTCCATCCACTTCTTCGTTAATTCTCTTACCAATAAGTGGGTTTGCTTTTGCGCCTTCTAATACTGTTTTATAACTTTTTCCGGATTTCGGATCACCTATATTTAGTTGGAATTTCGCCAATTACAGTTCTCCTTGTAATTATTTTAATTATTTATCGTTTTTTTTCAACAAATATCACTATTTGTTAATCAAATTCGGTTGAAAATGCTTTATATATATAGCGACAGTTTCTTTTAGAAATTGTTAAGCTATCTGATATAAAAATTTCGTTTACAATTAAATAGATTTTTTATAACAAATATCAAGATTTTCCATTATTTTCAAGTATATTATCAATAATGGTTTGGTAATTATATTTCTTCCCCAAAATTTCTCTTATTTTTTGATAGTATTTCTTCAATACAGTTGGCATTGTTCTTGCTGCAAAAAGTTTTTGGATGGCGAGTAATCTATCTCTATAAATAGTTGCCCCCTCAAAATTCTCCTCCTCGATTTCCTTTTCCATCAATCTCTCTAATTTCTGTATTATATGTTTTCCATTATTTTCAAGTTCCAACATAAAATATCTAATAAAATGGGTATATTGTTCAGAATCAAAGGAGTTATTTTTGCATGGTGCTAAACATCGATTTACTTGCTCTCTAATACAAGCTAAGGGATACCTCCCTCTGGGAATAATACTCATCATTGAGTTGCAGATTGGAATAACTCTTAGAAATCCATCAATAGCTAAATCAATATCTGATGCTATGTTAAATGGACCAAAAATATAGCTATCTGGTAGAAGTGTTTGATAGCAGGTTAAAATCCTTGGAATTTCTTCCCCTAAAGTTATCTCAATAAAAGGATATTTCCAGATTTGTCTATTTAGCTCTGGTCGTAATGCAGAAATTAAGCACCCTTCAAGTGTTAATGCTTCATCTTCATTTTCAGTAATTATATAACGAATTTTTGTTGCTTCATTAATAATTCGTTCTTTCTTCTTACGTTCCTTATTATAGATGATTCGATCTACATCTTCTTTTTGTTTATTGATTAAATCTTGAACGGATATATTCCTCTTTCTGCTAGGTTTTTTTTCACTTCTAATTCTAGTAAAAATATGATCGTGTCCTTTTCTATAGTGATCAGTGATTCTTTTCTTCAGGTTGATTGCTTTTCCAATATAGAGTAATTTTTCATCTGAATCGAAGAAAAAATATACCCCTGGATTACCAGGTATATCTTTGATCACTTCTTTCATATGCAAATTTCTCCATACACGCTAGTAAAAAATTTAGATTTTAACATATAAAATTACTTAATACCTTTGTAAATCAATGCCTCCAACAATTTTATTAACTAGTGGAAAAATCGTTCACTACGAAGAATATTCTTTTAATTATAGAAAAATAAAGAATTTCGAGGTAATTTACTATGCCAAGTTCAAAAGAGCTAATGGAAATGGACACGAAATATGGAGCCCATAACTACCATCCTATTCCAGTAGTTATTTCTAAAGCTGAAGGCGTTTGGGTATATGATCCAGAAGGAAAGAAATATCTTGATTGTCTTTCTTCTTATTCAAGTCATAATACAGGACATAGACATCCTGAAATTATAAAAGCTTTAAAAGAGCAAGCAGATTTAGTTACACTTACATCTCGAGCATTTCATAACGATAAAATGGGTCCTTTTCTTAAACAATTATGTGAAGTGGTTGGACCTCACATTAATGATCCAAAGAAATCTGGTATAATGGCTTTACCAATGAATACTGGTGCTGAAGCAGTTGAAACAGGTTTGAAAGTCGCTAGAGCTTGGGGATATTTGAAGAAAAAGATTCCAAAAAATGAAGCAATGATAATTGTTTGTAGAGAAAACTTCCATGGAAGAACAATTACTATAGTAGGTTTTAGTACTGATATCAGTCATGGAAGGTATTTTGGCAATTTTGGTCCTTATACTCCAGGTTTTGTAGCAATTGATTATGGTAATGAAGAAGAATTAGAGAATATTATACTCGAGATAGGTCCAGAAAAAGTTGCTGGATTCTTATTTGAACCTCTCCAAGGAGAAGCTGGAGTTAAAGTTCCTAAAGCAGGATTCTTAAAGAAAGCTAGAGAAATTTGCACGAAATACAATGTTTTAATGATTGCTGATGAAATCCAAACTGGATTATGTCGAACAGGAAAATTATTTGCTTGTGATCATGAAGATGTGAAGCCTGATATGTTTCTTTTAGGTAAAGCATTAGGTGGAGGAGTCTATCCAGTTTCAGCAGTTGTAACAACTACTGAAATAATGGGACCGGATGTCATAATTCCTGGTGTCCATGGAAGTACTTTTGGTGGAAATCCACTCGCTTCTGTAGTTGCAATGAAATCATTAGATATTCTCATAGGAGAAAAATTATCAGAGAGAGCAGAAGAAATGGGCAAATACTTCCGCGAAGGTTTGAGAAAGATTGCTGCTAAGGAAACAAAAGTTCCAATTATTGATGTTCGTGGGAAAGGTTTGCTTATTGCTATAGAAATTATAGGAAAAGCAAGACAATTTACAGAAGGGATGATGAAAAAGGGTATTCTTGCAAAAGAAACTCATGAAAATATCATTCGTTTTGCTCCACCTTTGGTTATTACCAAAGAAGATATTGATTGGGCTCTTCAGATTATTGAAGAAGTGTTCAGAGTAAGTTAAACTTACTCTATTTATTTTCTATTTTTTCTTTTTGAAATCAATAAAGTGATAGTGCTAATTAAGAAAAGAGATATCAAAGAGCTAACTGTAATGAAACCATTAATTGAAAAAGAATACGTATTTGTTTCTGTAGAATTATCTAAATTAGTTTCATCTCTTGGAGGATAATCAGAAGCATTTAATGGATCTGTCGATGCTAAAACTTCAATACCATCACTAAAACTATCAAAATCAGTATCATAATTATTCAGGTTTGTTCCATAGAAGGATTCAGAAAGATCATCGAGAAGGTCTGAATCATTATCTTGCCATCCAGTATTACTAAAGGAACCCCGATAACAATACCAAGGTGCAGCTCCAGATTGAGTAACTCCTACTAATTCTAAACAATATAATTTAGCATCATTGTAACCAGAGCCAAAGATGATTTCAGAAATGCCATCATTATCCAAATCGATTATACAAGAAGGTGTTCTTGCAGCTGAAAGAAGAGTATAATTCCATATCTTTGCTCCAGTGTTTTGTAAACAATAGAAGTTTTTATCATTACTTCCTACTAAAATTTCAAAAATACCATCATTATTCAAATCTGCAATGGATGGAGTAGACCAAATACTAACTCCTGTTGAAAATGACCAACAAAGTGATCCATTATAATACAAACAGTAAATTGTACCATCATTAGAACCAATTATTATTTCCTTATTAGAATCACCATATATATCATAAATAGCAGGTGATGATGTATGAATATCATCTGAAGTTGAATAACTCCAAAGTGTATGCCCTGTAGAATTAAGGCAATAAATATTGTCATCTATTGATCCTATGATTATTTCTAATTCACCATCATTATCTAAATCACTAATTGTTGGAGATGAATAACTTACTTGTGAAACTTGTAAAGCTTTCCATAATAATCCTCCAGTAGAATTAATACAATATAATGCATCTGTACCAGCTAATACTTCTAATTTCCCATCAGAATTAATGTCTGCTACTCCTAAAGCACTTTGAAAATAGAATAATCCATCTGTGTCATAAATCCATTCAATAGTGCCATCATACTGTAAACAATAAAGTTTCGAATCCCCTGAACCGATTAATACTTCTAATTCATTATCATTATCAATATCTATAATTGTTGGTGCTGTTGTAATATCTCCTCCAGTATAATATTGCCAATTAGTAAAGACAAATATGCCAGTAGAATTTCGTTTTGGAGTTATAGAATAGATATTATTATTGTAAGAACCAAATATAATGTCAGGAAAACCATCATTATTTAAATCTGCAACTGCAGGAGTAGATGGAAATGGTTCATATGTATAATAAGACCAAAGTTCTATTCCTTCTTTATCAACACAGTAAAGATATCCATCTTGTGAACCAAAAATAATCTCAGGAATACCATCTCCTTCAAGATCAAATGGGATTGGTGCTGTTCCAATTGTGTTTTCTGTTTGGAAGCTCCACTTAAGATTTACTTCATAAGCATTAGTTGAAATTGTATTGTCAATATTAGATAATGATTGATTATGAATTGCTCCCATAAATAGTTGCACTGTAACTAGTAAGTAAATGATTAATATTGTGAATCTTTTCAAATCCAATTTCTCCTCCGCAAATAGAATAATTACTATAGTAATATTACAATCTATAATTTTTTAACTTTTAGCTTAAATCCATAACTGCATATTTTAATAAGTAAGTGAATAATAAATAAGGTTAGTAAAATATGACAGATTGGGAAAAATTCTCTAAAGGTTTTCTTAAGGAATGGATAGAAACTTTGTTTGAAAGCTTAGAAGAAAATCTTGATGAAGAAACACGTAAAAAAGTTTGCAAAATTGTGGACGATTTTGTGCAAAACAACACTCAACAGATTTATTTAAGAAATTAAAAGAAGAAACAAATAATCTCAATGAGTTATTCGCTAAATTAAATGAGGATATCAAAGAAACAAAATGGAAGATTATTGATGATCATACAGCTACTATTGAATATGAGAAATGTTTCTGTCCAATACATGCATTGGGCATTGTTGACTCCGCTATACAATGTAATTGTTCTACTGGTTGGATAAAAGAAAATCTTGAACTTTATCTTGAGAAACTTGTGGAGGTTACTCTTGAACATTCAGTCTTACAAGGTTACCCATCATGTAAATTTGTAGCACAATATTAGTTAGTTTATAATTTAAAATTCTAATACCATTCCTTTTTTATTTGATATGAATACTTACTATCTGTTGTTTTACGATAGAATAGTTCTGCTAAAAATCCAATAAATAATAGAAGTACCCCAAAAAGGAATAATAAAAGTCCAATTATCAAGAAAGGATTTGATCTTATTAGTATGGGTTCGCTATAGAATGACCAAAATCGATAAAATACAACTCTTTCCAAAATTGTCCAAATCCCACTTAGTAAACTTACAAAGAAGAAAATTACTGCACAGAAATTAAAAAGATGTCCAGGTTTTGTAGCCCATTTGTTTAGCACTCTTAAGGTTAGTAAATCATTGAAACCTCTAAAAAGTCGTTTGAAACCATATTTTGTTTTCCCCATGATTCTTGGTTTGTGATCTGTTTCTACTTCACTTAATTGAAAACCTTGATTTGCTAAAATAGCAGGTATATATCTATGACCTTCTGCATGAAGCTGTATTCCTTTTACTGCTTCACTTCTGTATGCTCTCATTGTACAACCAGAATCGTGGATATCGACATTATTCAATTTCCTATTTAGGAAGTTGTTAAATCTCGAAGGTAATTTCTTGAGAAAATTATCTTGTCTACTTTTTCGCCAACCACAGACAACATCACAATTTCCATTTAATTCTTCTAAAAATTTTGGGATATCTTTTGGATCATTTTGTAAATCTCCATCTAAGGTTATCACAATATCTCCCTTAGTATGTTCTAATCCAGCTAATAAAGCAGGTGTTTGTCCATAATTTCTTTGTAATTCAAGAACTCTTAATACTCCTTTACCAGCTCCATTTGCTAGTATTTTCTGAAGATTTGGTAAAGTATTATCTCTTGAACCATCATCTACAAAAATAACTTCATACTTTTCCCCTATTTCTCCCATAACCTCTTTTATTGATTTGTAAAGTGGAGTTACATTTTCTTCTTCATTAAATACCGGGATTACTATCGAAATCAAGATTGCACCAGCTCTTTGAACCTTTAATAAGCTCAATATTTTGCTGGGTAATTTGTTTTATAAATAGCTAAAAAGCACTTATTAGTCACCCAGATCTACAAGAGAAGTCTTTGCAACTGTTCTAACTATTGGATGGCTATCTTCATTATATGCTTTTAGTAATGCTTCTTTAACTCCTTCTTCGTTGATTTCTCCAAAATAACGAGCAATCTTTTGTCTCACTCTAAAATCTGGATCCTTTTCCAAGGCATCAATCAAACCTGGTAGTTTTTCTTGCCAATTTGATTCATGAGAAACTAATAATCTAGCTGCATTCATTCGAGTATTGTAGACTTTTGCATTTTTTAAAGTAGATAGTAAATAAGGTACTAACTCATCAAATTTCTCATAGCCAATCTTAGCTAAAGCAATTGCAGATATTTGTTTTAGGCTTACATTTTCTTCTAAATTTCTAAGTAAAAAGGGAATTGCTTCTTTTGCTTCATTTCCTCTCCACCCTAATAATTGAATTGTTTGATAACGTATTCTTAGCTCCAAGTCTTCTTGTTTTATTAGTTTAGTTAATGTGGGGATGTAAAATTCATCTGCAATATGAGGAAGTACTTGCTTTATTACAACAGAGAACATTAAGATATTTTTTACAAAAGAATTATTTTGAACTTGCTTGTAAATTATTTTTCCAACTTCATATGGGTATTTATGAACAAATTCTTCTACAAGATATTCTTTTTTAACAATCTCTTGTTCAATTAAATTAAACAACTCTTTTTCTATTTTCACTAGTTCAATGTTATTCATCTATTATTCATCCTCTATTAGTTATTGTTCAGCAAGTCTCCTCTCCCAATAATCAGCAGGTTCGGTGAATTTCTTTCCACTTCGAAGATTGAATGGACAAACTGCTATACACGTTGAACATTCCCCTCCATTGTCAACCCAGAATTCATAACATTTGTCAACATTAACAGTCCATCTGTAAATCCCTTTATTATTTGATCGAGTAAATGTTTTGAATGAAGGTTCATTATCAAATGATATTGCATCATTTTCACATGCTTCTGCACATCTTTTGCATCTACGACAATAATCTGTTAATCCAAAATCTATTTTCTTGTCAAATTTTAAAGGTATATCAGTAAATACTTTACATAACCGAACACGAGCACCATGTTCTTTTGTAGTTAAAAGACCATTACGTCCCACCTGTCCTAATCCTGCATCAACTGCAATTGGAATAGATAAGGCAGTATCGTTTCCCATTGGAATTGCTCTATATCCTAATCCTCTTATAAATTCTGCAAGTGAAGAGACAATAAAAGCCATTTGTGAATATCCCATTCCACTCGCGAATCCTTGAGTCATAGAAGGAGAAGTACTTATTGTATCTGAATCCATCACCGTACCAATAGCAATTGCTGCTGTCATTCCTTCTGGAATATCTATTGGTGTTTCTGCTCTGTCTTCTGTATAAACCCATTTCTCGTCATATGGTGCAATTCCTACCATAGAAGCACCAAAGGATTTAGCAACAGCTTTAATCGTATTAGTAATTTTACCAATATTTGTATCATTAACTTCATATTTTTCTGGTTTGACATCGGGCATCATATTTGAGGGAGAACCCAATTTTTCCCATGAAAAAGCATTTCTAAAATAATCATGAACAGTCCAAGAAGCAATTGCTAAAGCATGATCAATATGTGTATAACCTGCTTGTTTTTCATCTAATATTTCAGGAACTTTATCATACATAAAAATTTTATAGGTTTTCATTGATTTGTCCCATTTAATTCTACCAAATATACTATCATATTCACTAAATCGTTCAAAATCATCTTTTAGCGTGAATTCTGGAGAAACAGTTAGTTTCTTTGTTTTTTCTTTTATATCCTTGTCTGACATTATTGGTAAAACCTTAGAATTGATATATGAAATTAAATTATCTCAAATAACAGATATCATTGCAAATAAGTTTTTACTTTTATTTCAAAGTAATTTAATTTGACAAAGATAGAATTTGTAAATCATTCCCAAATAGCGATGTTATCCCCTTTTTCATATGCTTCTTTTAGATTTTCCAATCCTTTTGCATCAGGATATAATTCCGTAAATCCACAATCAACACAAGAATAAGCCTTTAGAGCAGCAGACTTCCATCCAATACGTATTTTTACACCAAGTTCTTCCTCAATTTTTTTCGGACCTAGAATCCTATTTGAACCACATTTAGTACAAAAACCACTTTTTTTCATTAAAAACCCCTTTTAACTCAAGAATTTAGATTATTAATATCTGATTTCCTATTTATATTAATCCATATAGAGCGAAAATTTCCTTTATATATTTAATCAAAACATTTATTCCAAAGAAAAACTTTTTTTCTGTATAAAAAACAATATTTCGTTTATTTGAGGAAAATTATTGTGATGGATGTTGGATTAGAAGCATTATTAATAATGGATAAAGCTGGCATACCTTTACTCTTCCAGAAATTAGATCCAAAGAGAAATGATATAGAACCAGTATTACTATCAGGCTTTTTAACAGCAATTAAAGAATTCTCTCAAGTTTTGATGGATGATACAATTTCAGATTTTCATATGGATTATGGAAAGAGATTAATTACAATACTATCAGGAAAAAAAATTGTTTTTGCTGCAATACACAATCAAAAATCAACTTCAAGGATTGTACCAGCTTTAACTCCATTATTAAAGGAGTTTGAAAATCAATATTATACAAAAGAACATTTGGGTGATTCAGGTCCTTTAGAAGATTATGAACCTTTTAGAGAACGAATAGTGAGTGTTATGGGTATTAGTAATCCTTCTCTTGAATGGATACCCTTTTATGCAGATATTGATGCATTGAATATTTCTGCTGAAATTAATATTAAAGATTTTATTGATAATCAAAATTCCATTCATGATATCATTTCTAAAAGTAGTATATCTGAATTTGATGTATTAAAAGAAATTTCAAAATTGTGGATTCTTGGACAAATTAAATTTCGAAACACTCTAACAAAACAAGATATAGTTATCTCTACAAATAAAATTGCTAATTATTTACATCCGACAACAATGGAATGGCAAGAGCTAAAAAAGGAGTTTCCTAGCTTAATCGATTTGGTTCCTAAAATTATAAGTCACTTAGATGGTAGTACAACTGTTAGTCAAATTCTAGAAGATTTGGTTACAGAAGGTATTGAAAATATTTTTTGGTTAATGGATTATTTATACATTGATGAGGCTATTACAATTTTAACTCCAGAAAAGAGAAGAATTTTAATGGCTAAAGAAATATTACAAAAAAGCTTGGAAATTTCCTCGGAAATCTATTCTAAAAAAGAGACTATTTGGCATATGAAAGCTGTTCTATTAGAAATTAATTCTCCAGAAATTACCTCACAAATAAGATTTTTGGAAGACGATTGGCGGATCGATTACAGTTTTATGCTTTATGAAGGAATGAGTCCAGAGAGAGTTCTAAGATTATATAATATTTGGTTGGAAATTTTAGGATTATTTATTTTCTCATTGGATGAGAAGAAAAGGAAAAAATATATTGAACAATTAACTGAATTATTAGATTATGAATTCTTTGATAAATATCGAAGTGAAGACTTGGATGGTTTTGAGGAATTTGCCTTTTGGCTTGAATTAATATTTAATTGAAGGGTGAAAAAAAAGTGAAAATTGATCCAGAAAAAGCAGTGGAAGTTAAACATGGAATTTGGTGGATTGGTTGGCCTGATTATAAAGCTGGTTTCTCAAATAATCCATATCTTATAAAAGACGGAGATGAAATTATAGTAATTGATCCTGGTTCAGCTTTGGATGAACATTGGTCAATAGTCAAGAAAAAGATAGAATCTATTGTTCCGCTGGAAAAAATCACTATGGTAATAGTTACACAACAAGATCCAGATTTATGTGCTGCATTACCATATATCGAGCAAGCAGTTGGAGTAAATAATTTTGAAATAGTAACCACTGACAGAACGTCTCTGTTTATCCCCTATTACAATGTAAAAACAGATGTTACAGTAATAGAAGATAATGATATGATGGAAATTGGTGATAGTGGTAGAGAGTTAAAATTTATAACTACTCCTTATTTACACTTTCCAGGAGCATTTGTTGTGTATGATACATTATACAAAGTGCTTTTTTCATCAGATATTTTTGGTGCATTTTCAGTTGATTGGAATCTCTATGCAAATGAGTACTATACTGAAGCTATAAAATCATTTGCAGAACCTTATCTACCTGATAAAAGGCATGTTATGAATTTTCTAAATAAAATAAAAAATCTTGAAATTGACTTAATTTGTCCTCAACATGGTTCGATAATCCCCAAAGATAGAATTTCTGAAATGATTGCTGTATTGAAGGATTTGGAGGTTGGAGTATGGAAATGAATGAAAATACAGCTCATGAGTTTGCAAGACTCTTAATTATGCGGGGATTAGGATTATATGGTGATCAGAAGATGACAAAAATCTGTGAAGAATCAGGAATAAAATGTACAACTGATGGATTTTTTGAGAAAATACAACAAGAAGAAATTTCTAAAACTGTTGAAAAGTTAATTGTAAATTATGCTAAATTTAATTTACCAGCAAAAATGACTGTTCTTGTATTAGCAAGGAAATATAATATTCCAATACCTGAGGAATTGAAAAAAACAGAAAAAAGAAAATCAAAATATCGTCAACGAATTTCCTGAGAAATCACTTCTTTTTCTACTTTTTAGTGCTATTTTGCGAAAATGACTCTACAGTTGAAGCATTTTTATATTCCAACTGAAGAAACTGAAGGGAAAAATAAAATAAGCACAAAGCTTTTTATTACTACTAATTTAAGTCACAAGACTGACTAGTCAAGTCAAAATAGGCGATGCATATTGATTATTAAAACTGAAGAGTTTACACTATGGATAGCTATTGGTCTAGTCCTAGTTGCCGTATTACTTATTTACCTGTTGGGTAGACAGCTCGCCCCTAGAAACCCAAACAAAGAAAAACTGAAAAGCTATGCTTGCGGAGAAGATATGCCGGGCGGACAAACACAATTTTACCCCAATGCGTTCATATTCGCGATATATTTCACAATTTTCGATATATTAGCATTCGTCCTAGCAACCGCTATGGTGACCCTTGATAAAGGGGTAGGTTACACCGCAGTTGCAGCAGTATTTGCTGGAATTGGGTTATTGGGAGTGGTAACACTCAGAAGGTGATAAAAAAAGATGGTTCTAAAGAAATTAGTAACTTGGGCACGTGTAAAGTCCCCCTGGATCATCCACGTAAACACCGGCGGCTGCAATGGATGTGATATCGAAGTTGTCGACGTATTGACACCGAGATATGATGTTGAACGTTTTGGTATTTTGATACAAGGCAGCCCAAGACATGCGGATGTTCTTGTGGTGACAGGACCAGCTACACAGCAAATGAAGAGTCGTTTAAAGCTATTATGGGAGCAAACACCTGATCCTAAATTTGTCGTTGCTATAGGCGCTTGCGCTTGCAGCGGAGGAATTTTTAGACATAGTTATATTCCCTGTTTAGGAATTGATACTATCATTCCAGTAGATGTCTATATTCCTGGGTGTCCTCCAAAGCCTGAAGCGATTATTTTTGGTATTGCTCAATTGTTAGCTAAACTCCAAGGGAAAGATACACCTGAAATCGATCCTGAAAAAATCGTTGTTAAACGATATGATAAATTAAAGGAGGCTGCATTAACAGAATGAGCAAACTAAAAGACGAACAAGAGATAGTAAACGCTTTGAAGAGTCATTTTGGAGATAAGATTCTCGAAGCAGAGGTTGAACGTGTGAGAAGGATTCACGTTAAAGTTGCGGATCCGGATCAATTGGATGTTATTACTTTTGCTAAGGAAAAATGGAATTCTTGGCATATGATTGCTGTATCTTCAGTGGATAAACCCGATGGTACCTTTGCAGTAGTATATCATTATGACATTCGTCCACCACATGGTGGTCAAACAGCTATTACTATGAATCTTATGGTAGATTGTCCAGATAGAAACAATCCCAAAATAACATCTATAACTAAGGTCTTTATTGGAGCTCAATATTTTGAGCGAGAGGCTCATGATTTAATGGGAATCGTATTTGAAGGACATCCTGATTTAAGTCGTCTTATTTTACCAGAAGACTTTCCAGAGGGTGTTTATCCTTTAAGAAAAGACTTCCTTCTTGAAATCCAGAAGGCAGAACTAGAGAAGAAAAATAAATGAGGTGATAAGGTGTCTAAAAAGAAAATTAAAGTAGCATCACCCCAAACAGGCTGTTCCGCCTGTATGCCAAATACAATGCAAATCCCATTAGGTCCTCAACATCCTGCATTAAAAGAACCTACTCATTTCTTACTTGAAGTACAAGGTGAAGTAGTTGTTAATGCAACTCCAAGAATTGGTTATGTGCACAGAGGTATCGAAAAATTAGCTGAAACAAAAACATACTCTCAAAATCTCACACTAGTTGAACGTGTGTGTGGAATTTGTAGTCATGTCCACTCAGTTTCTTTAGCAAATGCTGTAGAAACAGCACTTGGAATAGAAGGATTCGAAGTACCAAAAAGAGCACAGTATATACGAACAATTGTTCTAGAATTAGAACGTGTTCACAGTCATATTCTTTGGTTGGGTATTGCAGCACACGAGATTGGTTTTGATACTCTCTTTATGCTTTCATGGAGAGATCGAGAACTAACAATGGATATTCTTGAGGAAATTTCTGGTAACAGAGTCAATTATGCAATAAATGAAATTGGTGGAACCAGAAGAGACCTTAGCCAAACTCAAATTGATCGTATGTTGAAATATATGGACATAACAGAAGAAAGGATAAACAGATACAAGGATATCTGCTTGAAGGAAGATACAATAAGAATGCGAACCCAAGGAATTGGAATTCTTTTACCAAGTAAGGCTAGAGAATTATGCGCTGTAGGACCGACTGCAAGAGCTTCCAATGTAAAAGTTGATGTTCGTTATGATGATCCTTATTCTGCTTATGACGACTTGCGTGACATCTTCACTGTTGTTACATATGATACAAATGATGTATTCTCTCGAGTAGTTGTTCGTATCATTGAAACAATTGAAGCTGTAAAATACATTAAGTGGTTGCTTAAAAATCTGCCAGAAGGGCCTGTTTTTGCTAAACCACCTAGGAAAGTTCCTGAAGCACATGTATTGTCACGGACTGAGCCTCCAAGAGGAGAATTGATTCATTATCTTTGGTCAAATAACACAGATAAACCATACAGATTAAAGATTACAACTCCTACACTCGCAAATATCTTTTCAGTCGCTGAAATGTTAAGAGGAGATTATATAGCAGATACTACAATCTCGTTAGCATCTATAGATCCTTGTTTCAGTTGTGAAGATAGAATGATTACTATAGTGAACAATGACCGAAGAAAACCCAAGATTGAAACTTGGTCAGAATCACAGCTCAGAAGATATAGTAAAGAATGGTATGCAAACAAAGGGTGGAAAAAGTGAGTGCTGTTTGGTGGATATTGACAATTCTTGGGATTCTTTTCTTTCCAGGGATAGGATTCTGTATCACTTTCGCTCTTATTGATGAGTGGATTGATAGAAAATTCTATGCCGCTTTACAAGATAGAATCGGCCCACTACACACAGGCTTTAAAGGTATTTTACAACCTTTAGCTGACTTCTTGAAGCTATTATCAAATGAAGATATTGAACCAGAAGCTGCTGATAAATGGGGTATGAGAATAACCGCAATCGTTGCATTGGTTATTCCTTTAGTTGCCTTATTATTCATTCCAATTATTGATACAACAGGAATGATTTCCTTTGAAGGAGACATTCTATTACTAGCATTTCTTACAACTGTGATTGCAATAGCAATCTACTTAGCAGGATGGTTCTCAGCAAACAGATTAGCAATGCCTGGAACAATGCGAGCAGCCTCACAGCTGTTAAGCTATGAAATTCCAATCTTGTTAACAATGTTTGTAGTAGCTTTAAGAACACAATCTCTGAATCTAGCAGATATTGTGGGATGGCAAATAGACCACAACCGACCAACATTATTCAGCTTGCCAATGGTTATTTTCTTTGGAATCTTCTTACTGTCAACACAGGCAGAACTAGAACGAAGTCCATTTGATATACCAACTGCTGAAACAGAAATTGTTGGAGGTTGGGAAGTAGAATATTCTGGAAAGAAATTAGGCTTTTTCAGATTATCTGCGGATCTCCAATTGCTCTATGCAGCAGGAATGGCTACAACCCTCTTTTTGGGTGGACCAACGGGTATTGAATTATGGATTCCCTCTTTTGCGGAAACATTAGCAAATACTCCTGGTTATCATGTATGGCCAATTCTTTATTACACAACATTCTTCTTAATAAAATCAACACTCATTATTGTTATTCTAGCAACTATGAGAGCTTTGATGGCAAGAATTCGTATTGAACAATTCTTGGAATTCTCTTGGAAATGGTTAATCCCAATTTCACTTGGATTGGTGATTGTAACCATCTTCTGGGTACCCTGGACAGATCAAGTTATCTGGTCACACTGGGAAGGGTTATTCCCAAATCCTACATAGGAGGATTTTGAAGAATGACAAGACCAGCTGTAATTATTTGGGAAGCCTTGAGGAATGCCTTCAAGAGAGAGAAAGCAACGATCATTTACCCGTTTGAACCAGGAATCAAACCTGAAAAAGGTTTGAGAGGAGCTCATATTTTATACATAGAGAAGTGCACAGGATGTAGAGCTTGTGAAAGAGCTTGTCCACCTATTGCTATTGAAATGGTTCCTTCTGAATTAACCAAAACAGGAAAAAGACCAGTCATCAATCTTGGTGAGTGTATTTTCTGTGGTCTCTGTGAAGAAGCATGTCGATATGATGCCCTCTTCTTAACTGATTATATAGAGCTATCATCCTTTGATCTGGGTGGAATGATCATTTATGAAAAAGAACCCCCTAAGAAGAAAGAACCTGAAGGGGATGCCCCAAAGGAGGACGAAAGCTAGGTAACTAGCAAGATTTTAACTAAGGACGTGTAAGAATATGGATGTCAACACAATATTGTTGATTATATTACTAGCAATTGTAATTATTGCAGCAATTTTAGCAATTGAATTGCGAGATCTAATCTACGCAGCAATTTCTTTAGCTGTTCTAAGTATAGCACTTGCTGGTGTATTCTGGATCCTTAATGCCCCGTGGGTAGCACTCTTTCAATTGATGATTTACGCAGGGGCTGTTACAGTGTTACTTATTTCAACCGTTGCTCTTACAGAGCGATTTGAAACTGGAGAACCTGCAGAGGATTTGGATAAATTACTCCCAGAGAAGGAGACCAAGGAGGAAAGCACTTCATGAAGAGCTCAACAAAAAAGATTCTTATCTTTAGCTTTAGTTTAGTGGTTGTCCTTGGTGTGTACGGGCTTATGATGTTCGGTTTAGCCGACTTCAATAGCATAACGAATGATTCTGGTGTGCGAGTAGATGGCTCCGAAAATATTGAAAGAAATGGTTTTGAGTTATTTGAACCCACTGCTGATTCAACTGCCATAGACATTGGTAGACAGGTTGGCTATATTTTATGGGAAACTCGAGGCATAGATATCATATTAGTAGGTATTTTGCTCTTAGTTGCTTCAGAATCCGCTGCTACAATGGTTAAAGGTATTGAAGACCAATGTGCAGAATTCCGCGAAGAAATGTGTGATACAGATAAATTCATCATCCTTAAACAAAAGGACGCGGGAGAACTTGAGGAGGCATAGAAGCATGGCAATTGAACTACCCTTTGAAAACATTTACATCATCCTTGGTTTTTCCGTCGCATTATTAGCTATCGGAATCTATGGATTGACTGCAAAACAAAATATGATTAAATACTTGATTGCAATCGAGCTGCTCCTAGATGCTGCTCATTTGAACTTTATCGCCTTTTCAAATATCTTTGGAGGAGGCGTTTTCTATGTTGATCCACTCCCACATGCTGTCGTTATCATAAGCATCTGTGTAGGTGGATGTGTTGCTGGTGTAGCCCTAGCCTTGATAATTCAAGCCTATCGTGTGCATGCCACTCTAAATAGTCGAAGACTAAATCACTTGAAATATTAGGAGATGAAAAAAAGATGCTTTTAGAATCAGCTGCTATTATGAATTGGGCAATCCCATTCTCAGGAGCTTTAATTACACCAATTATCGGATTTATCGCAGGAAAGATCAAAGAAGGAACTTTCCAAAAAGTACTTTACTTTATCCGTGATTGGATGGCAACTACTACCTCATTTGTAGCTTTCATCTTCAGTTTATTGTTAGTGGTCGATGTCTTCAATGGCGAAGGCGGAGAAGCATTCACAACAAATTGGTTCTGGAATATCGGTGCGGATAAATATTCTGCAGGATTCGGTGTATTAGTAGATCCCTTGACTGTAATGATCGCTTGTTTTGCTAGTGGTATTGGTACTTTAATTATGGTCTATGGTGTCAACTATATGAAAGAAGACAAACATCTCGACCGCTATTGGTTCTTAATGCAAATGTTCATTGGTGGAATGGTCTTCCTTGTGATGGCCAATAACTTCCTACAATCATTTGTTGGTTGGGAAATAGTTGGTTTCTGTTCATACGCCTTGATCGGATATTTCTTCGATAAGAAAGGTCCGCAAGATCCAAAAGAGTTTACAATAAAAGAAGAAACAGAAGGGGATTATAATTCTCATGCTGGTTTGAAAGCGTTCATTACTACCAGAATAGGTGATGTAATGATGCTTACAGGAATTCTCATTGTATTCTCTGTTGCTGGTACTTTCAATTATACTGAATTATTAGCAAATACAAATTGGATTAATGAACTTGCAGATAAGAAAATCTTAGCCTTAACAGCAATCCTCATATTCGGAGGTCCAATTGGAAAGTCAGCACAATTTCCACTGCAATTCTGGCTTCCTGAAGCTATGGCCGGTCCTACAACTGTTTCAGCACTAATTCACGCTGCTGCAATGGTTAAAGCTGGTGTTTTCATTGTAGTTAGAACTTTTCCAATGTGGTACATCGGTTTGCATGAATTAGGTCATGAGTCGTTACAGATTTATTTCCTGTTCGTTGCTGCTATAGGTGCTTTCACTGCTATATTTGCTGCCTCAATGGGTATGGCAGGTACAGAACTAAAGAAGATATTGGCTTTCAGCACAGTCTCACAACTAGGATATATGTTCCTTGGTTTGGGAGCTGGTGGATTAATAGAACCTGATGGTACTAATATTGCTTTAATTGGTATCTTTTCTGGATCTTTCCACATGTTATCACATGCTATCTTCAAAGCTTTATTGTTTCTTTCAGCAGGAGCGGTTATTCATTCAGTTCACACTAAATACGTTGATGAAATGGGTGGATTGAAAAAAGAAATTCCCAAAGTATTCTGGCCAATGCTTATTGGTGGTTTCTCACTTGCTGGATTGCCTCCTCTTGGTGGTTTCTTCAGTAAAGAAACAGTCTTTGGCGCTTGCTGGGAACTTGGAAAAGAAGGAAATGTTGCAGGATGGATATTCTTTATAGTTGCAGCTCTAGCTGCTGCGATGACATTCTTCTATACAATCAGATTTTTAGGTCACACTTTCTGTGGTGAAAAATCAGATCAGATTAAGAAAGTCGAAAAAGAAAATCATGGACACTTGCACAAACCATCACCTCTACTCTGGGTACCATTATGGATACTCGCTGCAGGAACAATAGTGATAGGATGGCTATCACCAATTGTCGAGCTCTTTATGAGTAAAAATACTTGGTTTGATGGATCAATATTACAGATAGGACATATTCCCACATATGGTGAATTCCTTGGTCATACTTTTGGTTTCAGTCCACCAACATTCTGGATTACATTAGGTATTCTAGCATTAGGTGGTATACCCGCTTACTTACTTTTCGTGAGAAAGCAATGGGATACAAAAGAAATACTCGCAAAAAGCAAATTTGCAAATGGACTCAACACTTTACTCTATAAGAGATGGTACATGAATCATGCTATCTATCATTGTTTAAGAAAATTCCAAAGATTCACAGAGCTAGCTTACGAATATTTCGATCTGAAAGTAATAGACAGAGGAAATTATGTAATAGCTTCCGGAACAATGAAGTCGGGAGAAGTGTTCAGAAAAACACATACAGGTGTTCTTTCAGTGAACTTTCTCTATATGCTATTTGGAGCAATAATCCTAATAGTAATACTACTATTTGCACTCTAAGGAGGAAAAAAAGAAAATGTTTGGCTTTACCTTAGTTATTGCTATTGCAATCCTACTAGTATCACCACTGATCATATTCCTCCTCGGAAAGTGGAATGTCGATGTGGCAAAATGGTCAACCTTTGTTTTCACACTCATATCAGCTGTTTTTGTTGCTTTAACAATTGGCGATGTTTTGGGTGGTGGACATGAAGAATCATGGCAATGGTTGAATTTCTCGATTGGAGAAAGAAATATAATTATTAATTTCTCCCTATTGGCGGATAACCTTAGCACCCCAATTGTAGGAATAATCTATATCCTCTCTCTAGCTGCTATCATGTTTAGCTTCGGTTACATGAAAGAATCAGAGAATCAAGGTGCTTACTATGCTCTCTTACAATTATATATTGCAGGCATGGTAGGAGTTATCTTAGCTGGTGACCTAGTTCAATTCTACATCTTCTGGGAGTTGATGTTAATACCTTCATACTTCATCATCGCTCAGTGGGGTTCAAAACCAAATTCAGTGAAAATTGCATTCAAATATTTCATCTTCACACATGTAGGTGCAATGGCAATTCTCATAGGAATCGGTGGATTATGGGCTTTTGCTTCACCACTTACAGGACCTACTGCTGGTACCTTTATGATTGGTGAATTAGTCCTACGAGCAGGTCTTAAAAGCTCTCTCATCCGAGCACTTACAATCCTATTCATGTTAGGATTCTCAGTGAAAATGGCTATCTTTCCATTACATACATGGCTTCCAGATACTCACGGAGAAGCACCTACACCAATTAGTGCAATCTTGTCCGGTGTTATGATCGAAACAGCTGCTTATGCAATTGTTAGAATATGCATTGGCGTGATTGGCGAACCTGGTATGGGTGGTTGGATGACCTGGGTATTGATTGGTTTTGCAGTATTTACTATGCTCTACGGTGGTATTATGGCTATGGCACAAAAAGACACCAAAAGATTATTTGCTTATTCATCTATTTCACAGATGGGTTACATCTTCTTTGGTCTTGGAACATTTACACTCTTCGGAACTATCGGTTCAACTTTCCATATAGTTAGTCATGCTCTTGCGAAGGGATCCTTGTTTATGGTAGCAGGTATCCTAATGACACAGATAGATCACCACAAAGGTCGAGAAATCAAAAAGCTTGGTGGTTTGGGATTAAAAATGCCAATAACCGCTATAGTAGCTTTAATAGCTGCTTTAAGCTTAGCCGGAACTCCTCCACTAGCAGGCTTTATGTCTGAATGGATTATTTTCTCCGGTGGTTTACAAGCTAATAATACACTAGGAATTATTGCAGTTATCTTTGCTATACTCTCAACAGCCTTAACAGCGACTTACGTCCTTCTCTTCATGAAGAACGTATTTTTGGGACCAGTAAAAGAAGAATACAAAGATGTGAAGGATCCCAGTCCATATATGTGGATACCCTTAGTGATTCTCGCAATCTTGAGCTTCGTAATTGGAATCTTCCCAAGGAGCGTGTTACAATTCGTAACAGAAGCTGCCACAACAATCTTTGGAGGTTCATAAAAAGATGAACGTTTTTGTGATTTTACCAATACTATTACCAATCGCTGGTGCAGCAATTATTGCTATACTTGGTCGAATTGCTCGAAAAGAATCTGAAGGTTGGAATTTGACATATGCTATTATTGCTAATGTTTTCTTCTTAGGTATGCTAGGAGTAGTCATTGGCTTATATAGCTCTGTTGGTACAATTCCGGATGATCAACTTTTCTTTAGAATCGGTGGCGACATTGGAGCGGTATTCAAATTAGGACCATTACAATGGTGGCTAATGTTAGTATTCTCTATCCTTTCGACTATAGTAGCAATATTCTCTATTAGGTACATGGATCACGATGATAGGATAGATCGTTATTACTTCCTCTTACTCATTCTTGTTGCAGGAATGATCGGAGTTGTGATGGCAGGAGATATGCTAACTTTGTTTGTCTTTTGGGAAACAATGAGCATAGCTAGCTATGTTTTAGTTGCTTTCAGAAAAGAACAACCAGACCCAATTGAAGCAGGCATTAAATATCTCTTTATGTCAGCTTTTGGTAGCGTAGTCTTACTCTTTGGAATGTCTCTACTATATGGCGTAACTGGTACCCTAAACATTGAAGCTATAGGTTCTGTAATAACAGATAAAGTAGCAGCAAATGGATTCTCAGCTGTCTATTATATAATAATAATCTGCCTTATCCTTGGATTTGGAGTGAAAGCAGCAATTGTTCCATTGCATACTTGGTTGCCAGATGCTCACCCAGCAGCTCCCAGCGGAATTTCCGCAATGCTATCTGGTGTTGTCATTATGACAGGTATGTATGGAATGATAAATACATTGACAAACTTCTTCAGACCATCAAATACTACTATTGGTTATCTATTACTCTGGATTGCAATTGTAACAATGGTTGTTGGTAATTTACTAGCTTTACGACAGAATGATATCAAACGATTACTTGCATTCTCAACTGTTCTAAATGTCGGTTTCATCCTCTTCGGTCTTTCCATGTCTTTAACAGGTATTGATGCTGATATCGCTCGTCTTGGAGTTCAAGGTGGTTGGTTCCACATCTTTACCCATTCTCTTGGTAAAGGACTCGCATTCCTTTGCGCAGGTGCGATTCTCTATCGCATCGAAGAACGTGGTTTAGATAAGTTAGAAGGCATTGGTAAGAAAATGCCCTGGACTATGACTGCATTCACTTTTGCATTGCTAAGTCTAGCTGGTGTTCCACCTCTCCCTGGATTCTGGTCCAAGCTTAATATGGTAGTTGCAGCTGTAGGTTCAGAAAATTGGCAATATTATGTTGGAGTTGCTCTCTTCCTACTTTCAAGTGTCATCTCAGTAGTTTATTATTTGATTGTTCTACAACGACTCTGGTTTAAAGAACCTGGTGAACATCTCGAGAACATCAAAGAAACTCCTGTTGAGATACTAGTACCTTTATACGTATTAGTTGTCTTGATGCTAATTGTTGGAATACTTCCAGGAGTCTTCTCTGAATTAGCCAGCAATGCTGCTTTAGCTCTACTACCGGCTAGTTAGAGTATATTTCAAAACAGAAATGCATGAAGTATTCCTTCATGCGTTTAACTCTTTTTTTTGCTTTTCTGAATTAAAATGAAATTTTACTGGGAAAAATTTTTATTCAATTTTTCTTTATCCATAGCTAATTTTAAAATGACTATTTTTGGGGATTAAAATGTCCGAAAATAAAAATCACTTTATAATTAGTATTGTTTGTTTAGTTTTTGGGATTTTAGCATTTCTTGCTCTTAGTTTAAGTATATTGAATTTTATTGATCTTGTAAATGGCGCCTCTGTTCCTCCAAATTTAGACACACTTGTTCTAATTGGTGGGCATCCAGCTTGGTTTTTTTCTTTTACCATAATATCAATAGTTAGTATTATCCTTTCCTCAAAAACACGAAAATCAGAACTAAAAATTGGAACATCCGCTTTAGTAATTACTATTATTGATACAATTTCATATTTGGGATTGCTAATTGCTATTGTGGTAGTAATTTTCACAGCTTAAAAAATTCAAAATTATTTTAAAGATAAACAAAAATTCAGGAGGGACTTTTCGTTTCAATTTTATTTGGTATTTTCCTATTTATACCAATAAGTATTATCCCACCAATAATTCCTGGAATTAGGACATTAAGAAATGTTTGAAAAATAGATAAATTGATAGAAGTTGCTTTTTCTATATTTAAGAAAATTAAAAATAATCCCATTATTACAGTATCCCTTATCCCTATTCCTCCCAAGCTTATTGGAATTGCCATTGATGAAATAGCAGCAATGCTTAGTACTGCCATGATTGTAATTATTATAATTAGAGAACTAAAAGTAATAGATGCATTAAAAGCTAACAACAATAAAAATCCTTGAATTCCTAAAATTGACCAAAACGAAAATGAAATGAATCCCAAAATTAAGTAATTCCAGAATTTGTAATTCCTTTGATTATCATAAAAATCATCTATTATTTCTTTTGAGGAAATATTGATTTTGTTTTTTACTTCATCTTTCTTGAACATTTTTGAAAGATATTTGATGAAAAAATTCAGAATTGGTTTAGATAATTTACCATTAAATGAAATAAAAATAAGAATTACAAAAATAACAAAACCACCTACAATTGAAGCAAGAATCCACCACTCGATCATGTCAAAACCAAAGAAAAATAGTGTAATTGGCGCTGTAAAAATTAATAAAACAAATATGCTAGATAAATCGAGAATACGATCGAATATTACTGAAAAAACTGAAACACCTACTTTTACCTCTTTCTTATTTTTTGAAAGATAAAAAGCTCTTAATACATCTCCAACTTTTGCAGGAGTGATAGCTGACCCAAAAGTACCAATTGTTATGAGCTTTAGAGCCTCAAAAAATGGTATATTATATCCATGTGGTTTCAATATAAGTTGCCATCTTATTGTTTTTAATACAAATAGAAGAAAGGTACATCCTAAAGCTGCAAAGATATATTCAATTCTTGAGTTAGTAAATCCATTCCAGACTTCTATTGGATTACTTTTCCAAATAAGAAAACCTATCAATCCTAATGTAACAAAAATTCCTAGAATATATTTCCAATAATTCTTTAGAAATAATTTGATTCTTTTTTCTTTTGGTTTATTAATTTCATTTCTAATAGGTTCTATTTCTTCTGCCAATTTTCAAACCTTTTTGCATTTTTTTTAAATCCAATATTTTCTATGATCCACTAGCTTGTGTAGAACTAAGATCTCTCTCCAGAAGTTCCTCACTCATTAGTAATTTTCCGAAATTGATATTCTCCCAATACTCCGCAAAATCCTCAACTGCTTCATAGAGAGTTTTATTAGGTTTATATCCAAGTAATTTCTTAGCTTTGCTAATATTAGCAAAGGTATCTTTCACATCAGCTTTATTAAATTCAGCATAGGCTATTTCTATTTCATTATTCGTAACTTCTGCAACCATTTCTAGCATTTTATTGACTGATATTCTTGTTCCAGCACCAATATTGAAGATTTGATGTTTTGCTTTTGGTTTAAATAATGCCAAATAAAATGCTTGAACCATATTTCCAACATGGGTCCAATCTCGAGTTTGTTTTCCGTTGCCAAATACCGTTATAGGTTCCCCGTTCATAACTTTTGAAACGAAAATATTGATTGCCATATCCGGTCTTTGTCTAGAACCTACGACTGTAAAAGGACGTATAATAGTAGTATCAAATTCAGGATAAAGATGATTGCAGATTGCTACTAATCCCTCTGTTGTTAATTTCGAAACACCATAAAAGCTTACAGGATTCGTGGGATGATTTTCATCGATGGGCATATATATTGTATTACCAAAAACCGAAGAACTACTTGTGATAACTATTTTTGAGATATTATTTTCTCGAGAAGAGGAGAGAACATTAGAAGTTCCTTCTACATTAATTCTCAAAGCCATTTCAGGATTTAAAGTAGAATACCGAACACCTGGTTGAGCAGCTAAATGAATTACTCTTTCAATCTTTTCTTTCTGTAATGTTTTCGAGAGCATTTTTCTATTCAGTATGTTTCCATCTATAATTTTTGCACCAAGTTTTTCTACATCTCGAGCATTTTTCCATTTTAATATTGGAGAATAATAATCGGAAAAACAATCATAGATAACCACATTCAATTCTTTTTCAAGTAGATATTTTGTCAAGTGGTGACCTATGAAACCTGCACCACCAGTTATCAATATATTAGTCAAATTAGTTTCGCTCTCAAAGTGAATACGAAACATCACTTCGAGATTTTCTATTTAAAGCTCTAAACTAACGACAAAAAAGAAAAATTATACTGGTTCATAGAATTTATCAATTGGTTCTCCTATACGACAATTTTCCCCAGCATTTATTTTCGGGCAAACTATTTTTTCAGCAACAACGTAGTCAATATCAATTTTGTTTGGAGAAACAATTTCTTTTACTCGTAAAAATGCTTCTCTTTTTAATTTGTCATCTAATTCGATTTTTATTTTGTTTGCTTGAAGTTTTCCCTTAATATATGATGGTCCTGAAATTTTAAATTCAAAGGAGTCACATTCAACGTCTTCTTCTACTTCAATTATTCCCCTAGCTTCAATATTGCTACTAATTTTTACACCTCTTTTGGAAGAAAACCCTCCTATAGTTATTAAATCAGTTGCACTAATATTTCTTTCAGCTGTTATACCCCCAATGACTTCTATCATTCCTTCTACCTTAATTCCTCCTCCAATTTTAGATCCTCCTCTAATTTCTAATTCTGAAGCAATAATGTCTTCTTTTGAATCTATTCCTCCCATAATCTTGATTATTTTCCCTTCAACCTTTCCACCTACTTCCATTCCACCAGAGACCTCAATATTTCCATCAGCTATGATATCTGCCCCAGTACGAATACCTCCCAAAATTTTAATTTCATTAGCCCACAAACTTCCAGCGATTTTCATCGAACCTTTAACATCAACAATATTCGCATTTAAGCTTCCCGTTGATTTTAATCCCCCTAAAATATGCACTTCATCAAAATCAGCATCTGCTCCTAAAACTATCCCTGAAAGAGCTCGTAAATCAGGTTTCTTACTCATTTTCCAACACCTAATATTAATGTAAAATTCATTTTATCTAAAGATATGAAAGGATTATCTAACATAAAAATTAATCGAATGAAACACACAAGAATTTACCTAATTAACTCTTGACGCATTACCAAAGTTGAGAAGAACCAAACGATTTAAATCTTTTAATAAGAAACACTCAACGTTTGCAGTTAATCGACAAAAAGGCGAAATTGAGTATGTACTTTAATGATCCAACGAATTACGCTTATATACTAGGAGGCGTAATAGCATTAATAGTTAGTCTCTTAATTTTCAGTAAGGATCCTAAAAAAATACTTAATATCCTTTTTGGAGGATCTCTTTTCTTATGGTCAATCTCATTATTGTGTAATGCATTAACTTTTTTGTTTGTAAATCCGGATGAAAAAGCAGTAGAAATAATTAGAGATTACACAACAAGTGCAGGAGTAATTAGTGCAACTTTAATTTTTGCTGCAGCTTACTCAATGTATAAAGGAACACATTTCCTTAAAAAATGGTATTTCTTTTTTCCAGTATGTATCATTACAATTGTAAGTGTTATTATTGTAATTCTTTTTGATCATGTTGTTTGGGATAATGAAACTGGTGAAGGAGTGAAAACAACACAAGAATCATGGGTTTTAATTTTCCTATACGTAATACCAGCTATTATGATAATTTTTGCTGAATACTATTTTATTAAAACAAGGATGGAAGTCAGTGATAAATTAGTAAGAAAACGGATTTTATATTTTATTCTTGGATTTGTATTTATTTTTTGTGGAGTTCTTGTTTATATCTTATTTAGCATTCTAGAACAAACAGTAGGTATAAAACACTCAATAGTTGAATATAGTTCATGGATAATTGCCTCTATTTTTTGGGCTTTAGGACCAATTCTAATGTTGATTGGATTTTATCAAGGAAAAATACATAAAAAAGAAAAATATAAACAGGATGAATCTATAGCACTTTAATAACAAAATTTTTGTTAATTAAAATGAATCATTTTTTTATAGCTTAATTACAACTGTTTATAAATATTAGAGACTATTGTATGTTATACATGTAAGAAGTTATTCGCTTACATGCAAGAATCACTATTGATGGTGTAAAGATTTTGAGGTCGAATAAAATAATTTTGTTATCCCTTGTACTACTATTTATCTCCCCAATATTAGCTTTAGGTGCTACAAATGTCCCAGAAAAAGAGATATTTGTCCCAATGACATTTGATAGTCCTGTTTTAGTAGAACCAGGTTTAACCTTGAAATATGACATAAATGAGCTTACTCTTCCAAGTGGAATTCTTGGTGATATAGAGTTAACTCTTGGTGAAGTTACTTTACCAGATTTTGCGGGTAATCAATTATATGTCAAAGTTATGTCTGTTGAAGAGGATGTAGAATTTGGGCCAGGTGTTACAGGAACATTAGTACGATATGCAATAGGATTGATTTTCGTAAATGATGTTACATTTACAATTGGTGAAGGTTTTACAGCATTATCTATCACATTACCAGCAGGTTCAGCGACTCCTGCAATTGTAATGGGAGGAGTTCCTCATTTCAATATTACAACTGGTTTAACTCCAGCATTTTTCTTCTTAAATAATGATTGGACAGAACATGCAGCAGCCTTACAATTTGGATTAGGGATTCCAACATCACAAACAACTGCTGAATTGATTGCTTCCTATTCTGATGCAACAGGATCATTTGATGCTACTTGGCGCAAAAGTGATGGAGTCTTAACAGAATTAGCTATAGACAATGTTAATCTTACAGAAATGGATTTAACAGGTGTAACAATAGATATCTCACTCGCATCAGAGGAAACAATCGGGATAAATATCAATGTTGGTGATATCATTGAATTAAAAGCTGATATTGCATCGTTAGATATAACCGGTTCTGGAGATGTTTATTCATTATTAGAAGGAAATATTACTTCAATTGAAACTACTATTGAATCATTAGCTGATAAAGTTATTTTACAATACAAAGTAGAGGATATTGAAGGCTTGTACTATCAATGTTCAGTTAAATTATATAATATGGATACTGGTACTCTAGATTCTCTAGAAGGATTAGTGACTTTCAATGCATTCCTTGGAGGATTCTCTCTAGCAGGTTCACCTTTTGATACTACTCTTGCAAGTATTTTCAGTGGTTTTGTAGAAGATGAATTACAAGCTGAAATGACGAGTTTTGAAAGTTTAATTATATCGCTAATGCCTCCTGTAATAACACCAGATTATGATATCTATGTTGGATATATGGTACTTTTGGATGCCGTAGTTGATATTTATCTTGATGATGTACTTGATTTTGTTCCTACTGAATCATTATCAGGAATAGGAATAAACACAATCGAAGGTAGCTTTACTTTTGAAGAAAAACGTGGATATAAATTCTTTAATGAATACATTGGAGCAGATATTACAGCAGAACTAACAGATGCTCTCTTTGATTTAACAGCACAAGCAACATTTGCTTTAGATTTACATGCTATACTTAATGAAAATGGTTGGTTATGTTATTCTGAAGATAATATAATTGCTGGTTTTCGAATAAAATTAGATGCGACCGTAGAAATAACATCTGAATTAGGAACATTAGTATCTGGTTTACCAACAGGCTCAATAACTATTGATTTAGATATTAAACTTTTGAATCCTGAATATAAACCACCTGATCCTCTCGGAGGAGGGGTCATCCCCGGTTATACTTGGATTGTTGCTATTCCAACATTACTTGGCTTATCAGCTCTTGGTTTAATATCCAGACGAAGAAAGTAATTATTCAATAAAGAAGTGCGATTAAACGCACTCTCTTGTTTTTCTCTTTTTATTCTATTTTTTTTAGCTGTATTTAAATGAAATACTCACAAGTATATTTAGAAAAGGATTTTGGATTGATGCAAAAAAAAGAGCAATATCAAATAGATTTCAACTTAGGTTATTACCTTGCCAAAATTACAGATTGATACTCCCCTCCAAAATGAATTAGAATATTCAAAACTTGGATTTCTTTTTCTTAGTATATCACAAGGAATAAGAAAGATTTGGGAGAAACCTGAAACTAAAATCATTTTTCTTGTAATTATTGCAAGAATCTTCTTTATTATTGCAACTCATTATGGCATGGATTTTGATTTCTATATTGAAATAGCTCAAAGAGTATTAGCTGGAGAGAAACTTTATACTGATATTAAATCAACTCATATGCCACTTGTTGATTTAATATACATAGCAATGTATACTCTCTGTCCTTGGAAACAAAACATCATTGCTGTTAGAATTTTTTTGAAATTTCCTTTTCTTTTAACAGATATCGGTATTGCACTTGCTGTAATGAAAATAATTGAATTTGATAAAAGAAAGGGATTTTCTTTCGAAGAAAAACTCACTTCCGAGCAAATCAAAAGCTTAACTCGTTCAAAACTTATAGCAGGTTACTTTGTAGCATTTAGTCTTCCGCTGATTTTTCAAACTGGTGGGGGAAGGTATGATAGTCTTATGATCTTCTGTTTTGCAATGGTAGTATATTATTTACAAAGAAGAAATTGGTTTGGAGTAGCTTTTTTTGCAGCACTTGGAACATCAGCCAAATATATTGGAGTGATTTTTCTACCTTTTGTAATTCTTTGGATGAAAAAAGAAGACCTAAAGAGCTTTATTGCAGGAATTTTCCTTGGATTGTTGCCAATTTATCCTTTCCTTATTACCAGACCAGTTGCATTTATAGAAGGAATTTTTCTGCGTGGAAGCCATATTGCATATGGCTTTTCGTTATGGCATGCTATTTTTATTATTTGGAATAAATTTTCAATGAAATATGTCGACGGTATCGAATCAACTTATGATAGTAGTGGAGAACCATGGTTTGTAAGTAATCTTTATTTCCCTTTATTCATAGCAGTTTATGGATTAATTTTTACTTTATATGTAATTAAATGGTGGAATACTATTCGAACAGAAAAAATAGAAGATCAAAAACTTACTTCTTTAGTGAATTTCGTTTTCATTCCTCTTTTTATTTTTGGATCAACCTTTAAGGCTATTAATCTTCAAGTGTTAGCATGGTTTACTCCTTATATTGCTTTGAAAAATAAGCTAGATTTGCTAATTGAATATACATTTCTTACGTTAATCTTTGGTATAGGGTTACTCTTTTTCGAATCATATAACGTGACAGCATTTGAAGCTTTAAGTTTACAATCTGCTGGAAAAGGTTCTGTGTTCTATATCTTATTAATCAGACCAATTTCTATCATTAGGGATCAAACGAGTAGCACTATTTGGGTTGGAATAATTTTTGCAACTATTATATGGTATCTTATAAGAACTTCAATTGAATTAGGAATTTCTACAAAAGAAATTTTATCAATTAAAAATAATAAACTGAAAAATCCAATAGAAATTAGTAATTCCTAAAGAAATTTAACGAAAAATTCTTTAAAAGATTCAAACTAGAAGCAATTTCTAAATATTACTTCTACTTGGTAAAAATTGTGTAATAATATGGCTAAATGTAATTTTTCAGATTGTGAAATAAAAGAAGCATTACCATTCAAGTGTAGATATTGTGGAAAAGTTTTTTGTACAAAACATCGTTTGCCTGAAAATCATAATTGTGAACAACTACATTTAGGGAAATCACCATTATCAACCAAATCTGATTTAATTGACAAATCAAATGGAGTATCAGAAACGAAAGATTTAGAAAAAGAATCATTTGTTTCCTATGATTTTGTAGATGAAAATACAGATTCGTATTACTATACGACTGATGAAGAAGGACAACCTTTACGAGTTAAATCTGCTAAACAAAGACTCTCAGGTAGATTTACTTCTACTCACCTTGGTGATTCATTCAGTACTGGTTATGAGTTTTTGGATATAATTTTAGGAACATTAGTTGTAATCCTTTCTTTTGGTTTTACAGCTATTTTTATGTCCCGTGTTCCTTGGATTTATTCAGGAATAATAATAGGAGTTATTCTAATTGCCTATCTTTCATCGATTATTCCACAAAAGCTTTTGGTTAAAAGATATGGTTTCGAATCTAGATATGTTCTTACTTGGATCGGATTATTATTCACTCTTATTACTGTTATTTCACCATTCAAATATCTTAGTCCTGGAACGCTTTTCATTCCACAAATTGATTATATGCAAAAAAAGCAAGCTGGATTAATTAGCTCTATAGGTCCCATAATCAATGTTAGTTTAGGTATATGTTGTATTTTTCTTGGAGTATTCTTGAATGAACCATTGATTGCATTGGTATTCATAAGTAGTGCATTTATTGTTTCAATGTTAACAATCTTCAATCTTATTCCACTAAATTTCTCTCTCGGTAAAAGAGTGTTAAATTGGAGTTGGATTATCTTTTTAGCTCTTTTATTACCCGCTATTGGTATATTCATTACTGCAATTTTATTTGGTGTTCTAGGAATAGTGATACTTTAATCTTATTCTTCCCGTATAGCAATTGAAATATTCTGACGTGAAAATCTTAATACTGAAGGTATAATTGTTAAAGAAGAGATTAATATCAACGCTATAGTAAAGATTGGTATCCTTATATAATCGAATGTAAATACAAATGGTAATATATTGTGATTGGTAAAAATTGGTCTGCTTAGAAAAATAGCTAGTGCTGCTAGGGGAGCACCAATAATCAATCCAGCAATAATTGAAGCAATATTCACAATTAGTAGCTCAGAAAGAATTATCCGAATAAGATTTTTATTTGAATTTCCTATTGACTTTAAAATGGCATTGTTTTGCTTTCTATGAGCTAGAATAAATTCAAGATTAGTTGCAATTATTATCAATCCAATAAGATTCACTAATATTATTTGCGAAATTAGAAATGAATTTACATCAGGAATATAGATATTGATATATTGTCCAACAAATTTCTCATTTATAACTTCTGGATTCACAGAGATTACCTCTGATAATTCTAGAATTTTACTTTTTACATCATCAACTTCGTATCCTGGTTTTAATTTAGCAAAGAAAAGATTCGTGTCAATAACTGCAAATTTTGTAATCATTGTTCTTTGATTTATTAAAACAAATTCTTCATTTTGTTGATTAATTTCGACATTTACCCCAAATGAAAGGCCTAAACCTGGAGCAGAATGAATAATTCCTGAGACATTAAATTTAACTAAATTGCTTCTATTAGGCATATCATCGATATAAATAAATGGATCTGTTGTCAAACTTAGTTTTTTTGCTACTCCATCACTAACTATTGCTCCAAGAAAAGTATCATTAAGATTATTGAGCATTTCTTCATATGAACCGTTCGTAGAATCACTAATCCATCTTCCAATTCTTGAATATTTGGTAGCATCTATCCCATAAATTGTAGCATATTTATTATTATAAGTTAAAATACCCTCAGTTGCTAAAATAGGCAATACTTCTTCTATACCTTCAATTTCTGCAATAGAATCACCATACTCATATCCAACAAATGATGTCTGAATCCTTAAATCTGACCCATTATTATAATAACTCTCTTCGGCTATATTTCGAGAATTCGTTACATAAAGATTCATTGAAAAAATATTTACACTTGTAATAATGATTACTATGATTAAAATAGCAGAAAGTGAGTGTTTGGATTTTTTAAAAGAATTAGCTATAAAGAAAGCATTTTTCTTTGCAATTTTAGAATAAAACCATCTCAATTCACCTAATAATTTAGAAATACCAATCGATGCTAATGCTGCAATTAGGAGCACAAGAAATGTAATTAAAAGAAAAACTATCATGCTATCTTGTGTCTGTTCTAGTGTGAAGTTGTATTCATTTTTTAGATTAGTATTTGAGTAATAACCTAAAACTATCAAAGTAATTACTGTAATTAATAGTGCTACTCCTAAAAGACCTATTATTGCCCACCTTTGTAATTTTTCTTTAACATTTTTTTCTCGTTCCTCAAGTTTGCTATTAAAAATAATAACTGATTTAATTATTATGAATAAGCTGACAATGAGCAAAGTACCTAGTATAATATAGAATAATAAAGTAAATGGAAAAATAACTTGGCTAATAAATTCTGTAAAAACAACCCAATTTAGTGACATCGAAGCAAAAGCAGGAATCAAAGCAGAAACTACAAAAGAGAGTCCTATTGCAAGAGAAATACCTACTATCGATAGAATAAGGAATTCAAGCAATAAAATAACTATAATTTGCCATTTTTGTCCTCCTCTATCTTGCAAAGTTTCCATCTGTTTCTTTCTATTCTCAATAACAATATTTGTAGTAAAAAGAGATAGAATTAAACTAGTTGCTACAACAGGTAATGCGAAGATTAGTGCAGTATTTGCTAAACTATAAGATTGTTGAAGTTCTTTTGTTGGAGCTGTTAAAATTAATGACTGTGAAGATTGGTAAGCTAATTTCAATCTATTTATTAAATCTTCCATTTTTTGTAAAATTTGATTTATTCCTTCATTTTTTAATTCTTCAACCTTACATTTCACCATAAATACTGGGAAAAGACCATTGTTCTTCATCTGAGCAATATCTAGTTCATCCATATTTTCACTTAAGAAAATAATTGAATCTTTTAAGAAAGAAGAAGAAAATGTCTTTTGAAGCATAGAAATTGATGGTATTGTTCGATAAATTCCTTTGACAGTAACATTATAAAAATACTTTAATTCACAATGATAAAGAAACACTTCTCCCAATTCAGGACCTCTTCTAGCAATACTAACATTAATTTGCATGCCAGGTTCAATTTCGTAACCATAAATTTCTGCTAATTGAGCAGCTTGAAATTCACTAATTAATACTTCATTTACATCAATATCAAATTCCCCACGTACAACAAACTGTGATTCTATTCTGCTAAGGGAATTCTTAGGAAAGAGGGATAAGGCACTAACAGAAACTGGATCGTCATTATTTTCCTGATTTTCTTCTGGATACCATCTATATGTGATAGGTTTATCTTCCGCATTAAACAAGGCAATATTATAATACATTTCAGAAGTACTCTCAACTAATGGATCATTTTGAAGCCACTGTAAAATAAATGGCATATCCTCATAAAAATAACTAGTAACTTTAATTTCATAATCTTGATCTTGCAGGAAATCTCGAGCTGCTAAATCTTCTGCTGTTGAAGCCCACAATTGTAGTGACAATATCAATGTGATTGAAATAATAATACCTGTAGTATATAGAAAAGACTGTTTTTTACTATTTCTGATGTTTTTCCAAGCAGAAGCTAAATAGAATCTGAAACCCATTGATACCACTTTAATTCATTTCATATACATAGAGTAATCGTATTTCTTATTTGAATCAATCAATTGATATTAATAATACTTAGTTCAACCTTGAAAATTAATGTAAAAATATGAATAATTGTAACCTTAAATGATTACTTTATAAATCGGACAATAAAATAGTCTGTTCAGAACACATTAAGATAGTGAATAATTTAAATTAAAGCACAAGGTTAAAACAATGACCAAGAAATCAATTGTTCTAAAAATTGATGGTGTAGATTGTTCAGGATGCGCAAGAAATATTGAACAAAAATTACTCTCTTCAGAAGGAATAGTTGACGCTAGGATTAACCTTGTTTACAAAAGAATTTTTGTAGATTATGATTACGAAAACATATCTGAAAATGAAATAAAAAATAAGATAATAAATTCAGGTTATTCTATTGAAGAACTTGAAAAAGAAACAGATGAAATTCAAAAACCTAAAAAATCATTTAAAACATCTTTTTTTAATAAAAAGGAATTTTATACAACTCTTTTATCTGGTTTAATGTTAGGTTTAGGGATCATTCTAGAATTGATTGTAAAGTCTGAAATATCTTCTCTAATTATATTAATATTGGGAACGTTAGTTGGTGGTATTTTCATCTTTAGAAAAGCTCTCTTTTCAATTAAAGATTTGAATTTGGACATAAATGTATTGATGTCAATTGCTGCCATAGCTGCTCTTATTATTGGTGAAGCGATCGAAGCTAATAGTATTGTATTTCTCTTTTCAATAGCTGAACTTGCAGAAACATTCAGTGTAGAGCGTGCTAAGGGATCAATTGAACAATTAATTAATTTTGCTCCTACAGATGCTGTATTATTAATTGATGAAGAAGAATTAATTGTACCAGCAAAAGAAGTAGAAGTAAATTCGATTATAGTTGTTAAACCTGGAGAAAGAATTCCACTTGATGGTGTAATAATCAAAGGAGAATCATATATAAATCAATCACCAATTACTGGTGAATCAGTTTCTGTTGTAAAATCAATTAATGATGAAGTATTTGCTGGTACTTTTAATGAAGATGGAATTTTAAAAATTAAAGTTACAAAACCATATGATGAAATGTTTTTAAGAAAAATAGTCTCTTTAGTGGAAAGTTCAGATCAGCGTGCACCAATCGAGAGTTTTGTTAATACTTTTGCTAAATATTATACTCCGATTATGTTTCTTATAGCCTCACTTACTTTACTAATTCCTCCTTTAATAACAGGTGATCCGTTTATTGAGTGGGTATATATTTCTCTAATTATTTTAGTAATTTCTTGTCCTTGTGCTGTAGTTTTATCTACACCAATTACAATTATTGCTACACTTACAAGATCTGCAAGGAATGGTGTTCTTATTAAAGGTGGAACATATATTGAAGAATTAAGTAAAACAAAAGTTTTTGTTTTTGATAAAACAGGAACTCTTACAATAGGGCATCCTGAGATTGATAGTATTCACACAAATGACGAAATAAGTGAAAAAGAACTCTTAACTCTAAGTGGATCCTTGGAAAAAAATTCTACTCATCCGATTGCTAGAGCAATTATAGAAAGAATGAATTCAGAAAAAATATCACCCTTAGAAGTACTAGAATTTAAGACTGTTGCAGGTAAAGGTGTACAAGGAAAAATAAATGGACAGATTTGGTTACTTGGCAATCCGAGATTAATAATTGAGAAAAATTTAGAAATCTCAGATAAACTTGCATCTTTGCTCTCTGTTCTTCAATCTGAACGTAAAACAGTAGTTATAATTAGTTCAGAACAAAAGATCTTTGGTTTAATTTCAGTGAGTGATCAAATGAAACCACATGCAAAAGGAATGGTTACTGAATTAAAAGCACTTAAAGCAAATAAAATAATAATGCTTACAGGAGACAATTCAAAAACAGCTGCAAAAGTAGCTCAAGAATTAGGTATAGATGAATATATTGCTGAATTATTACCTGATCAAAAAATGGAAGTTATTCAAAAATTAAATAATAAATATACTCATGTTGCTATGATTGGTGATGGGATAAACGATGCACCTTCTCTAGCTTTAGCAAATGTTGGAATTACTATGGGTACTTCTGGATCTGATATAGCTCTAGAAGCGGCAGATGTTGCTTTAATGACAGATAGATTAGATGATCTTCACTACTTGATAACAGCGAGTAAAAAAGCAATGAGGATTATTAAACAGAACATCACAATAGCTATTCTAATTAAAATTATTCTTTTTGTTTTATCTTATTTCGGATTAGTTTCCCTTTGGATGGCAGTTTTAATTGGCGATATGGGTGTTTCTTTATTTGTAATCTTTAATGCTATTTTCAGAGCAAAAGGTCAAAAAATGTCTCATACATATTGTGATCAAGAACTCTGTTTTGAAGATTTTCAACACAACAAGAATATGAAAAAAACTGATGAAAAACACAGAAATAGAGCATTTTTAAGTCACAAAAATTGAAAAAATATTCCAAATAAAACGCTATTTTGTACATATTCTCAACATATTTATAATTAAATAAGTAATTGAAGTAATGGATAGAAAATTTAGTAAAGGAGCCAAATAGATGGCAATTAAATATCAAAGATCGAATTCAATGAAATATCTCTTAACCAAATGGTTTGAGAAAGTTACAGAAACACATTTACAATTTTTAAATTATTTAAAAGAAATTATTGAAGTGAATAGTAAAGATATTTTATTGAAAGTTTTAGATTTGGAAAAATTAATGGGAAAAGTAATTACAAATGAAGCAGTAGAGATTAAACTACAATTATTAAAAACTACGAGTAATATTGAACCTTATTTGACAGAACTTATAGAATATGTTCATAATTTCATGACTCTGCTGAAAGAAACAGATGGATTTGAATTACAGTTAACATCAAAAGTTGATTTATTAAATTTATTAAAAACTGAATTGGAAACATATGAAAGTTTAATTTTAGCATTAAAAAATCTAGTAAAATCAATAAATGCTGTATTTCAATTAGAACATAAACATATGAAGAAAAATGAAGCGGAATTTGAAATTTTTCTGAAAGAATATTCACGAATTGTTCGTTCACTTTCTCGAGATTATAAGAATTTGCAGGATTTCTTTACAATAAATCTCTCAAAATTAGAAGCAGAAGTAGAACTTGCTAAACAACCAATCGAAGAAATCTCAACTTGATTTCAGATTTATTACAAAAAATAAAATAATTATCTTGTGAAAGAAATAATAATTAATAATACATCATTATTTTACTTAAGAAGGATTTCAACATGGTAATCACTTCAGAAGAAGTTAGAATTATTGACAGTAATAGTGATGAATTGGGAGTATCAGTTGTACAATTAATGGAAAATGCTGGTGCTTCCGCAGCAAGAATAATCTTAGAGAAATTTCCAGATTTTAATTCTTTTGCTATTTGTTGTGGAACTGGGAATAATGGTGGAGATGGAATGGTTGTTGCGAGACATTTAGCTTCACAAAATAAGACGATAACAATGATACTTGTTGGTCAAGAATCAAAAATTAACTCTGATGCAACGTTAAAAAATTTCTCTATATTAAAACAAATGGAGCATTCAGTAAAAATAATCAATATAACTGATTCTTCAAAATTTCCGATGCTAAAACATGAATTACAAAATTCCGAGCTAATTATTGATTCTCTTTTAGGTATTGGAATATCTAGTGAACCTTATGAACCAATTAGAAGTGCCATTAAAGCAATCAATAATTCAAATAAAAAAGTACTTTCAATAGATCTACCTTCTGGAATGTGGTCCGATATACCAAAGAAAACCAAACTAATGGTAAATGCTGATCTCATAGTCACTTTTCATGATACTAAACCATGTTTAATGATTGATGAAATAAAGGAAAAAACAATTATCTGTAATATTGGTGTACCAAAAGAGGCAGAGATTTTCATCGGAAAAGGTGATTTAAAAGCTGCTTTACCAGTGAGGAAACCTGATTCTCATAAGGGAGAAAATGGTACTATCCTTGTGGTTGGAGGTAGTATTAAGTATTCAGGTGCACCAATCCTTACATCTCGGGCAGCATTACGAACAGGAGCTGATTTAGTAATCACTTGTATACCCGATAGTATTGCAGAAGTTGTAAGATCTGATTCACCAAATATGATAGTTAAATCATTGCCTGGTGATTATTTATTACCAGAACATGAAAAATCCATTTTGGAGATATTTGAAAAATTTGATAGTATGGTAATTGGTCCTGGCTCGAGTGAAAATCCTGAGACAGCAAAACTTGTTGTAAATTTAATTAGAAATGCTCCAAAAGATAAACCAATTATAATTGACGCTGATGCTTTGAAAGCAATTAAAGCTGATATTTCAATATTAAAAAATAAAAAAACCGTGCTAACTCCTCATTTTGGTGAATTTAATCTATTGTTTGAAAAAACTGTTCCAAATGACTGGTTTGAAAGAATGTCTTTTGTAAAAAATATTGCTGATAAATATTCAACTACTATTTTATTGAAAAGTAAGTATGACGTAATAAGTGATGGATTAAATAGTAAAGTAAACAGGACAGGTCACGCTGGAATGACAGTGGGAGGAACAGGTGATGTTCTAGCTGGAATTTTAGGAACACTTAGTGCTATCAATAAAAACCTCTTTAGAGCAACTTGTGGTGCTACTTATTTAGCAGGAAAAGCTGGAGAATATGCAGCAGAGGATTTTGGTAATAGTCTTTTAGCAACTGATGTAATTGAAAAAATACCTGATGTTATTCTTTCAATAAAAAATTAATAAAAATAAAAAGACCTTATTAGGTCACATTTTATTCATTTTCTAGGATAAGGAATACTTTCAATTATCTTCAAGAATAAATCAACTGTATTTTCTATTTGCTCTTCTTGGTATTCAAATATAGATTCAAATTGCATACCAACATCTTTGATATCTTGTCGAAGTGACAACCAAAGAGCTTCATTTCGAGTCTTTGCGAGCAATTTTAATAAATCTTCATTTGCTAAAAGTTTCATTGAATTTCGAACATCATTTGTCTTAATTATAAAATATTCATTAATCCAACCTTCAGTTTTTAGCTCTCGAAGTTCCATGAAATAATCTTTATCTCCTTTGAGAACTTTCTTTCTCTTTTTAGAGACTATTTCAAGAGAAAATGGTGGTCTTTTTCTTAGATTAGCAGAAAGAGTGTATTTATCTCTATTTTTCTTAATCTTATCCCATATATAGGCGATAAAGAATGGTCTTCCTAAAGGAATTGCCAATACGACCATTTGTCTCATTGGAGCATCTTTCGTGGGTCTGCAAACTAATTGATATCTTTCTTTTTCTTGAGTAACTTTCTCAAAAGATTCGCAAAAATCATTCAGTGGTAAAGCAATTTTTGAAAGCATTTCCAAAGCAAAATTTTTGTTTTTCTTTTTACCAAGTACATAGCTTAACAAATATAGTCCCAAGATTACAACCGAAGGGGAAAGTGCAATTACGTATTCCCACCAATTTGCCATTTTATACCACTTTGTTCCTTTTAGGAATCGGTCTATTTAAATCTATCAATACTAGTTTAATTTATTATCCTAGATTTATAATAAAAAAATTAATCGAGTTAAAACTCGATTCTAGATTCTTAGTAGTGATATTTTATTGATATAAATTAATCCAACCGGATTTCTTTATGTTTGGTGCATATACAACCCTTAATCTTCTTTGTAAAACACCATTTTCATCCTCTAAAGGCTTAAATTCAATAACACCATCTACGATTGCTTTAATACCTTGGATAACCTTCTCTTCCATCATTCCTTCGTGAGCAATGAGAATACCACTATGATTTTTTTGTTTTAATCTAGCTACTTGTGCTTGTATGAAATCTAGAAGAGCTAATCCTGGATTGTAAACTGAAATTGTAGAAATAGTATTTATAACAAGTCTTAATTTTTCTTGTGAGTCAATTAATTTTTTAACAATAACACTTAGACTTGTCAAATCTTGGATGTGATCAACTGCTAATTTATTGTTAATTTTTTCTCCAGTCCTGTATGAAAAAGCATCAATGAATTCAAAAGCTTTTGAAGAGATATAGGGTGTTGGATCAGTTCCTAATTTTTTCATTTTTTCAATTATTTCCTCTGGAAAGCAATCTGTAGTAAGGAATACTCCATTGTCTTTTTCTGTAAATCCATCTATCAGATATTGCATAGCAAATGATTCTTTTCCTGATCCAGGAGGACCTATAATTAGAAAAATTTGTGCATCAGTCTTTCCAACTAAATTCTTAAGTCGAATGGTTGTTCTTGCTTCTGTAGCCATTTTTCCTTCCCTCTGAGGGATTATTAGTTACCTTTCAACATATATTCGAATATTGCCCATCCAAAATCATAGCATTTTTCAACAAAATCCCTAATGTTGTCAATCTTTGCACCTAAACGGAAATCACGTGCATCAATGACTACTTTTGGATCTATTTTCATTTTTATTTTTTCTGTAAATAATTCTGGGATATTGTATCGATTGAATTTTTCTTCACCCAAATAAACCAAGAGTGCTTGAGCACAACCTATAGCAGCATCACTACCATAGAATGCTAGTTCTTCTTCATTTCCAGGAGGTGAATTAACAATTCCATCCCGCATTATAAATACATTATCTAGGCACATTTGAGTTGCACCTGATTTGAGTTTCTCAGGTGTAATTTTTAATTTATCAAAAGGATTTTCTTTTCCAATTTTTAATATTCCTTTTTGACCTGTCCAAATATGCACCCAATTGACAATACTTGAGATATTGATATTTTCCTCATTAAGATCTTCTTCAAAAAATACCATTAAATCTAATATAGTTGAGTATTGAGGATCATTCTCAAATTCTGCTTTAATTTTACCAATCTTTTGAAGTATCTCAACCTGTTTATCTCTATCCTTCTTAATGACTAGATAAAAGTCACAATCTGAATCTCCTTTTACATAATTTTGATGAGCCACACTGCCAACCAATAAAAAAGCAGCTATCTCATTTCCTACATCTTTCTTTAATTTAGCAGTTAACTTCATTGTTAGTGCGTCATATTCATCTGGTATTTTTCTTGGTGTTGTTGTTGTGCTCATTTTTTTTTCCTCCAATTATTTACGATTTCTCTTTTTTTATTCTTATTTGACTTTCTTTCATTATAAATAAAAACTTTCTTTTCTTCCTAAATATTTTGTATTTTTAAATTAATCCTTCTCGGTCAAATCTTCAATTTCTAGTTTTTTATCTTCTTCTGGTATTCGTTCTATATATTCATCTTCCTCAATATTTGATTTGATAAAGCATATTTTTTGACCAAGATTCAATTGAACATCTATATCGCCTACATTAAAAAGTTTCAATAGTGTATTGTATATCTGTTCCTCTGAAACACCATAATCTTCAGCGATATCAATAAATCGAATTTCTGTTTGTTTTTTAAATTCTAATTCTTCAATTAATTCTTTTATTGATTCCTCTAGCATTTCCATTGGTAAGAATTTATGTGAGGATTTAATGTATAATCCCTCAATTTTACCATCTGCAACAAGATTTTCCAGTAATTCTTTTGTGATTGATTTTTTTAATTCAAGTTCATCAGCAATCTCATGTATATCAACATCAACTCCTTGAATTAACTTTTGATAAAGTATATCTTTAGCTGCATCTCGAGTGATAATCTTTCCATCACTCCTTTGAAGAATGTTAATTCTTGAATTAGCAATTAAATTAACAGTTTTAAAATTCCAATTATTTTGTTGAGCAATTTCTTCAAGTATACAAATACCTTTAGCTTTTATCAATCTAACAATATCTTTAACCTCTGTATTTGAAAGAGATATATACACACCTTCTGGTGTTATTACAGTGCCTGTAATTTCCTTCTGATCAATCATTTTTGTTAATTGAAATGCTAAATACCTTCTTGCGCTTTCCCCAAAAGGCTCACCTAAATCAAGGTAATCTTTATCTTTAATTGCTTTCAAAATATCTTTTTTTGGAATAGATTTTTTCTTTTTTTCTTCATTTTTATTTTTCTTGAACATATTTTACATCCTCTCGATTAATTCTTTAATGTGAAATTTATTTTAAACCTTAAATAAATTCAATATTTTAATAGTTTCTTTGAAAACAATAATTAAATAGAGTAAAAAATTATTTTTCTAAGTAAGACATAAGATTTTTAAAAGAAACGTAAACCAACTCAGTATAGCTACAAGTATGTTTTACTTGTAAAAAACCAAATAATAAAAATAGTCTAATAAAATTGGAGATCGAAAAAAAATGGAATACCTTCACGCTTCATTAGTACTTCATTCTGCTAGAAAGAAGATCACTGAAAAAGCTATTACAGATATCTTAGCTGCTGCTGGTGTTGAACCAGACAAAAATAGAATCAAAGGATTAGTCGCTGCATTAGGCGATGTTAACATTGAAGAAGCATTAAAATCTGCTGCTACTATGCCAACTGTTGCAGCTGCACCTGCTGCTGCTCCCGCTGCAGCTAGTCCTGCAGCCGCTGCTGCTCCTGAACCAGAAGAAGAGGAAGAAGAAGAATCTGGTTTAAGCTCACTCTTTGGTTAAACATTCTTCTTGGTAATTTAAGATATCAAATTGTCAACGTTCTTTGATTTGAACGTTGGCGAATTCTCTTTCTTTATTTTTATATCCTAAGCTCTTTTGTATAAATATACTGTACTTTCTAAATAATTCTTGATTCCAACAAACTCTTGAACTAATGTTGCATTAATTCTTGAAAGATCATTATAAATTGACGGATGTTTCTCTAAGGTTTCATCTAAGACAATTAAATAGATTACTTTACCAGGATAGATATAATTAGCTGTATAGCTTGTATATCTCCATTTTATGAACTCGAAATCAATATCTTTTTGTAGATAAGAATAACCGGGAGAATTAAATTCATATCCATCTATTACGATTACTGCTTCAACATCTTCTTGTTCTCCTGCAAATTTTACTGCTTGACAATAATGATAATTTGGACGAAATGTTGTATCAAATAATCCTGTCAAAGTTGAACATAAACAGATAAGTAAGACAATAAATCCATAGATAAAATTCTGATATTTTTTCATCTTAATAAATTTAGGATAATTGACCATACCATTTGCAGCGATTATTGAAAGTAATGGCATTATAGGTAAAATAAATCGATATTCTTTATGTGCTACAAAAGAAAATACAATTATAAAAAACAACGAAGAACAAATAAGAAAAATAGTTTTCCAATTTCTCTGCATACCTAATCCAATAAAGAGTAAAAATAAAACACTGAATATTGAATAATAATAAGCAAAGAATGCAATATAAGCGTAAAATGGATATGCTCCATGCTGGGCATTTTTTCCTGATATAATATTGTATTTTAAAAATTCAATAGTTGATTGCAAAAAAGTTCCCCATGCAAAGTAATCTATCAAACCATGTATTAAGAATACAAAAATCAATGAAAATGAAAAACATACAATTCCTCTCCAACGTTTATAAAAAATTAACCAAATAATTATTGGAATACTAAAAATAATTAGAGGAAATTTAAACATATAAGCGATTCCAACAAAAAAACCACAAAGAGAGCTAAATAATATCTCTTTTCGCACATTTGATTCTTTTAGTCTATTTTTCCATGTTTGAGATTTTTTAATTCGAAAAACAAAATAAATAGCTAGAAATAGAAAATTAACTGCTAATCCATCAGACATAGTTCTTGTAGACCAAAAGATGAAATCATACCAAATAGCAATGAAAAAAGTGGCAAAAATTCCTGCTTTTTTTCCATATAATTCCTTCCCAAAGAAATAAGCAGTAACTACAGTTATCATAGACATTAATCCTGAAAAAAAACGAACACCAATTAATATTACTTCAATATCTGTTGCACCAAAGAAAATCATAATCTTGAAAATTATATAGACTGTCCAGGGGTAAACCCAAGAACGTGCTCCTTCTATAAATTCCCATGGAACGAATCCAATGCCAAAAATTGATTTATAAATAACTTCAATTGATTGAAAAATTTCATCAGGATGAATGTAACCTTTACTAAAAATAGCAGATAATAATCTTAAGATCAGAGCTAATAACCAAATAAAAAGAACTAACCAATTTTTTTTTAGCTTGATTAGTATTTTATTATTTGTGAGAAGACCTTGTGGTTTATTTTCTTGAATAAATTGATTATTTTCAAATTTTACTTCAGCATCATTTTCACAATATAAATTAATTTTTTTTTCATGAAAGTTTAATTTATAATGCATAATAAATACAATCCAAAACCAAGCTCTTACCTTTATTTTGTATAAAATTGTCTCTATTAAAAGTTCTTCGTGAATATTAATAAAAACAACTAAATTCAACTATTATTCAATAAATAATATAGATAGTAATGAATAAAAATGATTGAATTCTTTTGTTTAAGATTGTTAATAGTATTGATCTATTAACAGTTAAATGGAAACCAGGTGTTTTAAATGAGTGTAAAGAAAATTCTCTCTGATTGTGCATTAAGAGTTCCCTCAAGTGGAACATTGAAAATGAAATCTCTTTCCAAAGAAATAGAAGCAAAAGGAAAGAAAGTAATTCATTTAGAAGTTGGTGAGCCAAATTTCAAAACTCCTCAACCAATTATCGAAGCTGCCTATAAAGCAATGCTAGATGGGAAAACAGGTTATACCTCCTCGAAAGGGATTGACCCGTTGTTATCAAAGATAGCATTAATACATTCAAAAGAGACTGGTGTTGAGATAAATGCAAAAGAAAATGTAATTACAACTCCTGGTGCAAAAGCAGCATTATTTAATGCATTAGTGTCAATAGTGAACCCTGGAGATAATATTATTGTAATCTCACCCTATTGGCCATCATATGTGGGGATTATGGATTTTATTGGTGCAGAGACAAAAACAGTACCTGCGCATTATGGTGATTTTAAATTTCCTTTTGAAACAATAAAACAAGCAATAGATAAAAATACAAAAATTTTGCTAATTAACTCTCCTAGTAACCCAACTGGTGCAATCTATGAGATTGATGCTTTGAAATTTGTCAAAGACATTTCTGAAGATAATGAGATAACGATTATTTCTGATGAAATATACAAGAAGATTATTTTTGAAAGCACATATCATCCTTATCTTTCCATCTCACAATCATTAGAACGAACACTAATTATTGATGGATTAAGTAAATCTCATGCTATGACAGGATGGCGTATTGGCTATGCTATTGGGAATAAAGAGTTAATAACAGCAATGAATAAAATTCAACAAAATGTTAGTACATGTGTAAATACTCCAACACAATGGGCAGCTATCACGGCATTAGATTTAGAAGAGCCAACACGACATATGGTGGGAGAATATAAAAACAGAAGAGATAGAGCTTATGAGCTTGTTGAAAAGTGTGAGTATCTTTCCTGCAATAAACCTGAAGGAGCATTTTATCTATTCATTAAATATGAAAGTGACATTCCTTCTGGTGAATTGGCATTAAATATTCTCGAAGAAAAAGGTGTAGCTCTAACTGCAGGAGTAGAATTTGGAGTAAAAGAAAATTATTTGAGAGTATCTCTTGCTAGTGATCAAGATCAAATCCTTGAAGGAATAAAACGAATTAATGATTATTTAGCAGAAAATGTTTAAATTGAAAATTAAATGGGGTATTATTTAATATCCCTGTTGATTATTTTTTCTTCAATTTCTATACTTATAGCTTTTCTTACTGCTGAATCAATTCTCTTTTTACCAGAAGAGCCTGTGGATACCATCATACGTCTAAAATGTTCTTCTACAAGTTCTCGTGCTCTTTCTCTAGAAAGCTCGATACCGTGACTATTAAAGATTCCATAAATTATACACTCACCTACTTTTACTTCATCTCTCACTATATCCAATAATCTTTGATAAAAGGAAAGTATCTGTGAATCTAGAATTTTTAATGCATCTGATTTATTTTGTGTTCGAATTCCTCGACGTAAAGCAGCATCAATCATATCAACAATATCTTTTTCTTCTGAAAGCATATCTAATTCGGGAGAACGTTCTGGAACAATCATATCTTTAACATCAGCTGTCATTTTACCTACAATATAATTAACTGTAAACTGGATTAGATAATCAAGAACAATTGCTTCCTGTTTTTCTTTATCTGTAGGTTCTTTTCCTTTAATTTTAATTCTTTCCAGAGCACGAGCAAGTCTCATTTTGTCATTTTTAAAATTCTCAACTATGAAATCAAAATGTTGTGGTACTTTACCTAGAAATTCTAATGAAACATTCGTATAATCAATTAATAATGCTAATATTTCTCTTCCAATATCAATAGGATCATTACCTAATCTAGCTTCTTTCCAAGCATTAAGTATCATCTCTTCTGCAAGTTTGGTTTTTGCTAAATTATCTTTATAAGTTAATGAAAGAAGGTTATATTCAAGCTTAGCCATTGGAGTAGCAGTTGATAATCCCAGTGATGATTCAAGTTGAAATTTCATTATCAATTTTGAAATGTCTTGCTGAGCAGTAAAATCACCGATTTTTTTCTCAAAATATTCCGAAGCGTTCCATAAGATGATATCTGCAGCACCTTTGTATGTTATTTCTTCTAATCCTTCACTAAAATCCTCAAACAAAATTTCCGCTTCAATTAATGATCGGATAATCCAATTTGATTGCTCTGCATTTGAAAGTATATTTCCTAATAATTGAATTTGTTCTGCAAGTTTCTTTTGTGAAGAAACCATAATTTTGACTATCTTTTCTGATAAAGACTCTTTTTTAAATCCTGCTAAAATCCGAACTGCGGCATCAAAATAACTGGATCCAACATGTTCTTCTTGCCATTTTTCTATAACTGGAATAATAACATTAGCAGCAATGAATTGACGTTCCATCATAATTTGAGTAGCAAGAGTAATTAAATCACTATCTTTCACTTTTCCAAGTTTAGCAAATTGAGGTTGGATTTTCTTCCCCTCTTCTAGCAATTTATTAGGAAAAGCTCCACGTATATATCCGATCCATTTCCCTTCTGTAATAGCGAATTTATGGAGATACGTTTCTACTTCAGGAATTTCTTGATTAACTTTCTTTAATCTTTCAAGTTCAAAATTGATATCCTCTAGAATCAAATTTGGTTCAATATTCAAATCAGTACTTAATAGATAAATAACTCCAGCGAATTCTTCTTTACAATTTAATTCAGAGGATACTTCTACTATCTTTTCAAGAGGTATTTTCTCAATGCGTGTTAATAAGTCTACAAAATTCTCTCCGAATGTAAATTCAGTATTTTCCGCTTCTTTCATATAGATAGTTCTCCATTTCTCTTCTTTATAAGATATAACCAATATTATATTAATTTATCACTTATGGCGAGTAAAATTAATTATTCGATAAACGAATAATGATATACATTAGAATTCTTTAAACTCTTAACTAATTTGAAAGCAAATTCCAAATACTTATTATTTCAAATGCCTTGTATAAATTTAAAGATTTAATAAAAAGAGAAATTACTTTCATCATAATTAGAAACAGGAGAATTAAATTTTGAGTGAGGAGATTATCGAAGTAGAAGAAAAAAAAGAGCATTTTTTCAAACGAGCTTGGGTTTGGATTAAAGCTGATAAAGAAAGACTTGCTGCAATTATCTTTCTAACATTATTTGTAGTACTAATAATCATTCTTGCAGCTTTAAACTTGAATATGGGTCAAATAATGCAAAATATTGTTTCTTGGTTTGAAGATAAAATTGGTTTGTGGGGTATTTATATTGGTGTTTTTGTAATTTCTATTTTTGGTAATTTTACAGTTATATTTCCTATTCCTTATACACTTGCGTTAGTTACTGTTGCCACAAGACCTAGTATTGGTTTATTAGATATTTTTATTATGGGATTATTTGCTGGTGCAGGAGCTGGTATTGGAGAAGCTTCTGCATGGCTTTTAGGTAGAGCTTCAAAGGAAATACTCGAAGAAAGTATGGAAAAACAAGTTAATAGAGCTAAAAAGTGGGTGGATAAAAGACTAGCTCCAATAATAATTTTTCTTTTTGCTGCAACACCTTTACCTGATGATGCAATTTTACTTTTTATTGGATTATTGGGTTATGCTTTATGGAAAACAATCATTTGGTGTTTCTTGGGTAAGATAGTTTTGACTACTGCGACAGGATTGGCAGCAAAATATTTAGTTGGAACAAATGCTGGCAGCTGGATTTTTTGGGCTTTTGGATTAACATCAGAAGGATCTGTTGGTGAAACACCGATATGGGTATCTGCTATAACTTGGATTGGAGCAATACTTGTTATTGGTATTTTGATGTTTGTAGATTGGGGTGATGTTTGGAATCGAATCTCAAGGAACTCGCTAAAGAAAAAATATAAGGAATTATTGAAATTAAGTAAATCATCAGAAATATCTCAAGAAATAACTTTTACAGAATCAGATGAATCTTCAAAGATATTTATGCCCCAAAGAGTGATAAATTCAAAAGAAGCTTCGCTTTGGCAATGTGTAACACAAAATGAAAATAATCAATATCCTGATTATCATGATCTTTATACAATTCCATTTGTTGTTGGGAAGACTGATAATATTCTATTTAATTCAAAGTGGTTAAATAATTTCGAATCAAATATTGCTAATCAAAAATATGCAAAAGTCAACAAAGACCGAATCGAAAAACTAATTCTTCCAAAAGAAATTAATGAGAATTTGGAATCAAAAGAAATTGTGAGTAAATTAGCTGAAAAAATGGTTTTTATTAAATGCCATATTGACATTCCTAATATTAAGAAAAAATATAGAATTGGTTTCCTTTTGGAAAAAACAACTGAAGATAAGTTAAAATTATGTTGCATTGGAGAAAAAGAAGCATTAATTATTAAAAGCTTCAAGCAAATACCACCTGTAGATATTTTCTCAGGATATCTTCAACTACTAAATAAAATGATAGAAAGTCCTGAATCGGTAAAGAAAATTACATATGCTTATTATGAAGAAAAAAAAGAAGAAATGGAAGTAGAGACTAAATAATTAACTTTTAATCTTAGAAGCAAATTGTTCTGAAGCTATATCTTTTGCTAGGTTTCCTACTTCTGTAAACATTTTAGAGTTATAATCTCCAACAAATCCAAATCCTACAACATCATTACCACCATGAACTCCAACGGCTGAACCTAATTGTCCAATACGTACTTCGACATCTTTTCGACCATTCTCTTTTAAAAATTCAACAACCTCATCAGCTAACTGCTTGTTGGTAGTATAGGCTACAAACATACGATTTACTTTCAAATGATCTTGGATTTGTAATCCACACATTTTAAGTTGTATTAGTGCGTTTTTTCTTCCTCTAACTTTTGCATCAAGTATACTACCTTTTTTATCTATCAAAACAAGCGCTTTCATTCCAAGAAAATTCCCTAGAAGCTTTTGATATAGTTTTATTCTTCCACCACGATGAAGGTATTCCAAAGTATCTAATAAAGGCAGAGCTTTTGCATATTGAGCTAAATATTCAATTCTCTCTATAATTTCTTCTTTTGTTTTTCCCTCTTTAACCATGTAAGCTGCTTCCTGAACAAGAATTGCTTCTCCTAACGAAACACAATTTGTATCAACAATAGATATCTTTCCTTCAGGAAAATATTTTTCTGCAACGAATTTAGCAGTAGAATAAACTGCTGACAGTTTTTTAGTTAATGAAACAAAAATTACCGTTTCAGCTTCTTTCAATGCTCTTTCAAAAACAGTATAAAATTCACCAGGGGAGGGAACAGAAGTTCCAATGTTTTTCTTTTCGACAATTAATTGGTGATAAAGTTCATCAGTTGTGATATCAACATATTGTTTGAATTTCTTTCCTTCAATTATTACAGAAACTGGCACAAAATCAACATCCAGTTCTTGTAGTTCTTTAATACTTAAGTCACAAGTGCTATCTGTTACAATTTTAATTTTTTTCAAATTGCTCACTCAAATTATTTTTTGGATTTATTCTTCTGAATAAATCATCAACAGAAATACTTGTAATAGTTGGGAATGAGCAATACCGAATCTTCTTTTTTCGGTCTTATTGTGTGTTAAATTTCGTTTAAGTGTATAAAAAGGTTCTTTTTTTTTGCAGTAAAAAATAAAAAATTATAGACTAATTTATATTTTCTAAAGAATAAATTTTTAAGAAAAATGCTGAAATGATAATGAATGTTGATTTCACCATGAGGAAAAATAAAGTTTTTTTAACAATAACAAGTATAATTTTGCTATTCAATATATCAATTGTAATTATAACAAGTGGTGAAAGAGTATCTTCACCAGAAGATAATTTGAATATTAACTTACTTCCAATTGGTTCTGATTCAATAGACTGGGAACTGAAAGAAATTAGATCTGGTCAAAATATGACTTTTTCTGATTTTAGTGGAAAAATTGTGATATTAGATTTTTGGGAGATAAAAGAAGATTCTTATGATATTTACTTACCAATTTTAAAAAGGATTAAAACTGAATATAGTTCAAGTCAACTAGCAATAATGAGCATAAATATTAATCCTGAAGGTGATACTGAAGAAATTATTATAGATTATATCTATAATAAAGATTTAACATGGTATTTTTTCTCTGATATGTTGGCTATTCATTTATATTATCAAGTAGCATATATTCCATCTTTTATTATTATTGATCAAAATCAGAGGGTTTACTATAGTCAAGTTGGTATAGTTGAATTGTATGATAACTTGAAAACTAATATTGATGCATTAATTGAATCTCCACCTCCAACTAATCCTACAGGAACAGGTGAACCAGTTGGTGAATTTTGGCAAAAATATTGGTATTTGTTTGTTATAATTCCAGTATTTGTAATTATTGTAATTGTGCTTGTAATTCAAAGACAAAGAATAATTAAGCATAATAAAAAAATAAGAGAACAAAAATTAGAGGCAAAACAAAAAAGGGCAAGAATGAGAGAAAGATAAAATCTCTTTATTTTATTTTTTCAAAAAATTATTTCAGATTATAATTATAGATTCTCAAAATAGAAAACACTAAAAAAACAAAAAATAAAATATTATATGGAATTAATTGGTGGATTAATTTGAAGGAAGAATTATTGGCATTACTTAAAGAACTCGAACAAAGAGATACAGAGGAACGCTTAAAGGGCTTACCAGTTGAACAAAGAATGAGAAATATTACTCCTGATGTAGGACTTTTTTTAAATATCATCGTAAAAGCGATTAAAGCTAAAAATATTCTTGAAATTGGCACCTCAAATGGTTATTCGACAATTTGGTTGGGTTTAGCTGCGAAAGATAATAATGGTAAAGTTACAACTTTAGAAGTTGATTCTAGAAAAGTAAAATTAGCTAATGAAAATCTCTCACGAGCAAATTTAATTGATATTGTTAATATTATTCCTGGTGATGCAAAAGAAACAATAAAAAATTTTGATCAAGAATTCGATTTTGTTTTCATAGATGCAGAGAAAGAGGATTATATCCGATATTTTGATTTAGTTTTTCCATTTGTAAAAGTGGGAGGTGTGGTTGTAGCTGATAATGTGATATCACATGCAGAAATACTAAATGATTATATAGAACATGTAAGAGCTAATCCAAATACTCAAAGTGTGCTTATACCTGTTGGAAGAGGAGAAGAAATGACCTTAAAAATACGGTAAAGCTTGATCTAATATCCTAATGAAACCAAAATTTTATTATTCGTTACAATTTCTTCACGTACATTCTATGACAGAAATGAAGATAGGAGCAAAGATACTTGCATAAAAAAAGAATTCTTTTATTAACATCATTGATTACAATCACATTAATAATTGTACAATTCGGATTGACTTCAAGTGTTGTTTTCTTAACTGATAAAAATAATGACGTTCAATTTATTGAAAATAGTGTATTAAAGAAAACAGGCGATTATCAAAATGAAGTTGATATTTTAAGTATTAGTTTTGTAGGAGCTAATTTAACACTTAATTTAGAAGGGAATCCAATTATTGATGATGGGAATCATTATTATAAAATTGGAATTTATTGGGATATAAATAGTGATTATGTTAATAGTACCATTATTAGTGTTGGTGCATTACCAGGAGAAAGTTATTCTGACACAATAACTAAAAGTATTGTAAACTCTTCTGGGATTTCTTATGAAACATATCCTACTACAATAGTGAATAGTACAGTCGTAGGTAGTAACAAACTTTCTTGGAATCTGAATATTAACAACCTTACACATCCGGAAACTCCTTCTGTTGTGAATGCTACTGCAATTTATCGTGAAGTTACTGCTGAAGGAACTGTTGAATACAAGGATATTGCTTCAACTGCTATAGCTCCTGCTCTATTTAGTACACAAAATCTATTGCCTCTTTTAGGAACAATCTTAGTATGTGGTTTTGCAGGTTATACTTTAGGATCAATTCTAGTATACTTCTTAACAACCAACATAAGATCAAAGGAGAAAAATGCAATTTTCATGGGTGCTGCAACATTCGCTTTAGCTATAATTGTTAATTGGCTTTTCTGGGTTAGTCCTTGGCAAATTTTATGGAATAGTATACTTTATGTACTCGTTGTATTTTTCGGTTATTTCTGGGCTAATAGAGGAATTATGCGCTTAAAATTCGAATCACCATTGCCAGATGGTTTGCCAATAGAAACAGATGAAGATATGAAATCTGTAGTAATATTGAGTAAAGGAGAAGGCGAATATTATAATCCTTTGCCTCTAATTAGGAAATTTAATTTAAATAAAGAAACAGGAGTAGCTCAAAAACATTATCTGTTACAACCATTTGAATTTAGTAAAATAAAAAGAAAATACAATCAAATATTGAAATCACAAAAAGAACTATCATCAGAAGATATCCTATCCAATGAAGGGAAAAATCCATACAAGAAAATACTAAGGAGTATTAAAAAGAAAATGGAAGAATCCATTTTAGCTATTGATCATTATCAAGAAGCTTATGTTGATGATTGGCCAACAATAAATCAAGCATTATTACGAGCTATTTCATTGGGATCAAAGGAAATTACAATTCTGAATTTATTTGCTAGTGAAAGCTTTGAATATCATTTAGCTGTTAGAGAGATGAAGAGAATAGACTTTTCAAAGATAGGAATTACTATAAAACAAACTGAATTTTTAGGAAAATCTAAAGAAATTCAAGACTATCTTATTAAGAAAATAACAGATGCCATTCCAAAAGATTCAATTAAAGAAAAAATTGGAGTTCTTTTAATTGCAGATGGTCAAGCAAAGGAATGGGATGAACTTTATCAATCAGTTAAAGAAGAAGATGAATTTAGAGAAAATATCAAGAAAAAACTAGTAAAATCCGGTTTCAATGAAAAATTAATTGAATTTGGTTGGATAAATAAAAGATCTCCTTCAATTGCTGACGCTTTCAATTCTCTTTTAGAAGGCAACTGTAATCGAATAATCTATGTTACAGCAACTACTCCTATAGACTGCGTCGATACTTTAGTTGATATCCCAAATACACTTAATTCTTTGGCAAAGAAGCATGATATTGAACTTATGCCAATAAGTGCTTGGAACGATGATGATGAGATAATCAAAATTTATCTAAGATTGATTACCAATGCAAAAGAATTGCCGTTAGATTCTCTTGGTAAGGAAGCAGAGATAATTTTGCAATCTACTAAAGTGGGAGCAAAACTTGCCTCAACACAAGAAGAAAAGAAAGAAAGTAACAAAGATTCATCAAATGATAACTAATAACCTTTAAAATAATTTTAGTCGGTACCAATAATTGGTACCAATTTTTTCATTTTTTTAGTTTTAATTTTAACAAAGTTTAAATTAATTCTAGCTAATTCTCAAAGGAATTTATTTTACTAAGGGAATAAGTATGAGAAATGAAGCTATAATAGATGGTCATACAGATGTATTATTGGCATTAATACAACAAAGAAGAAAATTTTCACAAGAATCTGAATTAGGTCATGTTGATTTACCGAGAATGAAAAAAGGAAATGTCATCGCTGCTTTTTTTGCTATTTGGCCTGGTGTGAATCAATTTTATATTCAGAAAGGAGTGAGACAATTATTAGAATTGGTTGAAGAACCAAAGAATGAAGCATTATTTATAAAAAAATTGGATGACCTTGAGAGAGCAAATAAAGAAGATAAAATTGGTGTTATATTTCATCTTGAGGGAGTGGGAGGATTTGACACAGAATTTCATCTTTTAAATATCTTATATCGATTAGGATTAAGATCATTTGGAATTACTTGGTCTGATATGAATATTTTTGGTTCTGGTTCATCTTTCGATCCTTCTGTTCCTGAGGATACTCGAGGTTTAACAGCAGAAGGAAAAGAGCTTGTTTTGGAAGCTAATAAACTGGGCATTATTGTAGATGTTTCCCACCTTTCAGATAAGAGTTTTTATGAAGTTCTTGAGGTTACTAAAAAACCAATTATAGCTTCTCATTCTTCTTGTAGAGCAATTAGTCCTGTATCTCGAAATCTTACTGATGATATGATTCGTGATTTAGCTGAAAATGATGGATTAATGGGTATTAATTTTGGAAATATGTTTTTGCGAGAAGATTGCGGAAGAAGTGATGATACACCCTTCACTAAAATAATTGATCATGTAGATCATGTTAAAAATCTTGTAGGACCAAACCATGTTGCCTTCGGAAGTGATTTTGATGGTACTGGTGTACCATTAGAAGTTAAAGATATGACTGGTTATAATAAATTACGAGAAGAAATGACGAAAAGAGGTTATTCTGATAAAGATATAAATAAAATTTGTCATGGTAATTTCATGAGGATTTTCAAAAAAGTTTGGAAATAATCAAAATTAATTTTTTTTATTTTTTTGGTAAATTAATAGTAAGGGAAGTTCCCTTTCCTTCTTCACTTTCAAGAAGAATGTGACCAGCATGTGCTTGTATAATTTTCACAACAATTAATAAACCAAAAGAAGTATATCTTTTTGTTGTCCAGGATTCTAATATTTCCTGTTTTCTCTCTGGAGAAATTCCTTTCCCATTATCTTCTATATTAATTAAATATTCATTCTCATCTTCTGTGTAACTGATCTTAACTTTTGTTGCTAAAGAATGTTTAACGACATTCATTAAAATATTTTCAAAAACTTGATGTAACTTAATTGAATCACCATAAACTTTTGGTAGCTTATCTTTTTCAAAAACTAGTTCAGTATTTAGAGATTGTATTCTGTCAACTATCGATTCAATTAACTCATTCAAATCTACTTCTGATTTTTCACCTAGAATTTCTCCCTTTTTAGCTAATAGCAATAAATCTTCAATAAAGTTAGACATTTCCTCTATACTTTCAGTTATTTTATCACTATATTCAGTTTCATATAACGAATTGTATAGTGAGATGATTTGCATTTTTCCTCGTAAATCATGAGCAATTGTTGAAGCAAAGGATTCAAGCTCATCTCTTTGTTGTTGTAATTCATATTGTTGTTTCTTCAATTTTTCTTCAAACTGCTTCCTAACAGTAATATCTGTCACAACAGCAAAACTTCCTTGGTAATTACCACTTGCATCTATAAATGCTCTTGGTGAAACAATAGTAGGAATATTCTCTCCACTTTTCCGTTTCCAATATATTTCATATGATTCTTGTTCTCCTTTTGAACGTGCTTCATTTTGAGATAAATAAAGTTGTTTGTTTTTTTCGTCCATGAATTCTGTTGCGTGCCTTCCAATTATTTCTTCAAGTTTATATCCCATCATTTCACATAATTTTGCATTGGCATAGATGATATTACCATTTTTATCATCAACACCAAATCCATCATTCATTGTTTCAATTAAGTTTCTAAAACGTTCTTCACTAATACCTAGCTCTTCTTCTGCTCTTTTTCTGATTAATGCAACTGATGCTTGACTTCCAAAAGCTTCTACAAGCTCAACATTCTGAATTTGTCTGTCTTTTTTCATAATAATTAAAACTGAACCAAATAGCTTTCCTTCTTTACTAAAAGTTATAGAATACATCTCTCCAAGACCTAATAATTTCCATAGTAAATTAGATTGAATTTTACTTATCATACCATCAGTTAATTCTTCCAAATTACAATTTAGTTTAACTATTTTGCCAAAATATTGTAAATCTAATTACTCATCAGAAATAGTCACAAGCATTTCATAGGGATTCTTACCAAGAATTTTTCCAATATCAATCATATGATCACTTATACCTGTGATTGCTTTAGCTTGGAATTTAGCAAATGCTTCTTCGTAAGTAGAAACAACTATAATAGAGTCTCCTGCTAAATTAGCAACTTTGTCACTAATAAATTCATATAGATTCTTTTCTGGTGGTAAACCAACTAAATCCATTGCAGTTGATGATACAAATCGTAAAGTATCTAGATGTTTTGTTCTTATTTCTTCTGCAATTTTCTTTTGGGTAACGTCTCTAAAAATTATTTGAACAATTTCTCTTTGGTCTAATTCTATAAGATTCGCTACTATTTCGACAGTTACGAGTCTCTCTGTTTTATGTTTTAAAAGTAAATCTAACTTTACTACTCCTTCTCTTTTTATATTCTTATTTCTTTCAAGAAAGTGTTTCATTTCTTGTTTAGGAATCAAATCCGTAAATTTCTTTTCTTTTATAATTGCTTTTGAAAATCCAGTAATTTCAGTCGCTTGAAGATTTACATCTATTATGTTAAACTTTGAATCATAAAGTATAATCCCATCTGATGAATCGTTGAATAATTTTTTATATCTTTCTTCACTATCTTGTAATTCATAATCTGCTTTTCTTTTCAAAAGTGCTGCTGCTGTTTGACTAGCAAAAGTTTCTAAAAGTTCAATATTTCCTAATTGATTATTATTTTGTAAAAGTATCAAAACTGCCCCAAGTAAATTATCTTGATAAATAAAAGGCATTAAAAATTTACTACTTATATTATACTTTTTATTTAGAAATGAATCCTGTTTATTTGTAATAATATTATCTACCAGTTCTGGAATTGAAATATCAATTTCACCTATTCCTTTTTGATTCATGAAATTTATAATTGAATCATTGACCTTAAAAATTCTACCAATTGGATTATATCCTAAAATTCCACCTAACCGTGGAATTTTGAGTCCTTGAATTGCTTGAATTGTAAATTCACTGTTTATAGAATCATAGGAAACTACTACAACAATTGATTCTTTTGTGAGTTCCTTCACCTTTTCAGCAATATAATTAAAGATATCTTGATTCGGACTAAAACTAACAAAATCAAAGGCTGTTCTAGAAAGAAACATTAATTCTTTAATATGTTGGATTCTTTCTTCATCAATTTTCAGTTTTTCTGAAAGGTCTCTTATTATTGCTTGTATTAATACTTCTCCTTCCAATTCTATTATACTAGCTGAAATTTCTGAGGGGAGAATATCTCTTTCCTTTTTTATTAACATTAGATTATAATCATAATATCCCGATTCAATTACTCTCTGATTTTGTTCTAAAAATAAATCCTTTTGATCTTCTTTAACAAGATCTGTTAATTTCATATCTAATAGTTCTTCAGAAGTGAAACCCAAGATTTCTATTGCTTTTTTATTACAATCAACAATTTTCCAATCAAGATTATAAACAATAATACAATCACTTAGATTATCATATAGTAATCGTTGTTTTTCTTCACTTTCTTTTAATTTTAATTCTGTTTCTTTGTAAGCAGTAACATCTCGAATAACAGTAATTATTCTAACAACTTCTCCTTTTTCTATTACAGGGATTTTTCTTGTTTCAGTTAAGACACCTAATTGATTATCTCTTTCTGATTCAAATGTGATTACTGGTTTTTTACTTAGAATTGTTTGATCGTACTCATCTTTCACACTTTCTGGTAAAAATGGAAATACTTCGAAAACTGTTTTTCCAATAATATCTGTATCAATGCCAAAATTTGAAATCCAATCTAAAAGCGTTTGATTTGCTAAAATTATTTTTAATTCTTTATCTACAACGTGAATGGGTACACCTAATAAATTTAAAATTGTTTTATAGTTTTCTTCTGATGATTTAATTGCTTCTTCTGCTAATAACTCATTAGTCTTATCAGTAATAATTACAAAAGTATTAACAATTCCTTCTTCATCATACGTATAAGAATACCTATGATGGACAAAACGTTTTTCTCCTTTATTTGTTACTATCCAAAAAGATATTTCTTTTATTGGTCCTTTGGTTTCATTATCAGTTGCAAAAATTTCTCTTAATCTTTCTTTTTCTTCAGGTGCACAAATATCAAAATGATTTAAATTCATTAATTCTTCTCTTGGATAGCCATAAATTTCTATAGCTTTATCGTTGATAAATACTGTTTTATTTTTCTCAAAAATAGCTATTCCATCATTTATACTTTCAATTAATCTTTCAAATTTTGTTTCAATTGTTCTGAGCTCTTTCTGAACCTGTGTTTCACCAGTAATATCCATACCTGAACTTAATATTCCTGTTACTTCACTTTGATTATCATAAAGAACAATATTAGTCCATTGAACCTTTAAGATATCTCCTGATTTTGTGAGAACTTCTTTTGGTTCGGGAGTAAAATTATCTCTTTTTTTATCAATGATTTCCTGAAATAAGATTTTTACTTCTTCAAGTGTACTTTCTGGATGAAAACCTTCAAACCAATTATGTCCAATGATTTCCTCTTCTCTATATCCCAGAAGTTCATATCCCCTTTTATTGATCATTCTTACAATACCTTCTCGATCAATAAAAATAACCATAGCATCAACTACATCTAAGTATAATTGTGCTCTATTTTTTTCTTCAATTATATTCTGCGTCATCTGATATTGATTGCTAAATAATCTAGCATTTTGTATTGCTACTGCCGCAAAATTTGTCAAAGCTGATAGAAGTTCAATATCCTCTTGCGAGTAAGCATCATACTTATAGCTTTGGACTTGTAAAACGCCAATAATTTCTCCACCTATTTTCATTGGAACATAAATAGCTGATTTAGTAAATCCTTGTGAATTAAGTAATTCGCTATCAATCTCTGTCATTTCATTTTGATTTAATCTTTTGTAAAGATCAGGAATATAGAGTAATTCTCCAGATTGTATAACTCTTGATTGGATTTCACTTTCTCTATGACCTAATGGAATTGGAGGGAACATAGTAATATCAATAACATTTTCTTCAATCAAAGTATAACCTGGAGAAATAGTGTTTGAATCTTTATCATAAAAATCCACTACGAATGTATCAGCATCCATTAGGGAATAAATATGTTGGAAAATTGTTTTGTAAATTCTATTTAGATCCCTTGTTTCTCCAAGTGTAAGTGCTAATCTATTGATTGAGAGTTGCTGTTCTAATAATCGTAATCTTGCTAAATCTGTATGCTTTTTTTCAACCAATTTATCTATTAGATTTACAAGTTCGCGAAACTGACTTTGAGTTTCTCCACCTTTCTGAAGGTAAAAATCCGCTCCAAGATTTAATGCTTGAATAGCAACTTCTTCTCTACCTTTACCAGTGAAAATAATAAAAGGAGAATTATTTCCATTTTCTCTTAAGGTAGAGAGAAATTGTAAACCATTTATTTCTGGCATTTGGTAATCTGATATTATAACATCATAGGTTTTTTTGCTTAGAATATCAAGAGCATCCTTTGCTGATTTAATAGTCTGTACTTTGAATTTTTTGCTCAATTTTTCGAGGTAGAGTTTTGATGCTTCCAAGAGCATCTCCTCGTCATCTACAAGTAAGATATTAATTCTATCCAAATTTCCTTCCCTTTGAAAGGCATTTAATTATTTACACAAATAATCAAGGCATAACTATATATGTGCTTTATTTTGTAGGCAAATCAGAAAACAAAAGTTTAATTAAAAATCATTGTCAAAAGGTTTTTCTTAAAAAAAATTTATTGTAAACGTTAACTATGGAGTGAAATTAATTGGATTTTGAGATTATTTATTCAGAGAAAGGTAGAGATTATAATAAAGAAAACACTCGCAAGAAATTATTGGAAATATTTGGAGAAGCAAATGTCTCTTACAAAGAAATTGATATTCTCGCATATAGTAAAGATTTAACACTTATAACACTAAGATGGACATTAGAGGGAAAAATTGCTGCTAAACCCGATTTTATTGTTTGGCCAGAAAATGCTGAACAAATATCTCAATTGATGAAATACGCAAATAAAGTAAACTCTCCTGTAATTCCTTTTGGTTCAGGAAGCGGAGTTGTTGGAGGAGCTATCCCAATTTTTGGCGGAATCATTGTTGATATGAAAAAAATGGATAAAATTGTTGAAATAAATGATTTAAATTTGACTGCAAAAATTCAGACTGGTAAAAATGGAATGAATATTGAGCGTGAATTAAATCAAGCTGGTTATACTCTTGGACATATTCCTCAAAGTATTTACACCTCAACTTTAGGAGGATATATTGCAAATAAAGCAGCTGGGCAATTCAGTACAAAATATGGGAAAATAGAGGATATGATAATTAGTATGGAAGCTGTTATGCCTACTGGTGAAATTATTCGTTCTAAAGCAGCACCAAGAACTTCTGTGGGACCACAAGTAGACAAACTTTTGATAGGCTCTGAAGGAACATTAGCACTGATTACTGAAGCAACCTTGAGAATTTGGCCTTTACCTGAAAAAAGATCTCTAATATCCTATGCATTTAACACTATTGAAGAGGCTTTGAATTCAGCAAGAGAAATTCTAAGAAGACAAGTTTATCCAGCAGTGGTTCGGATTTATGATCAAGTAGAAACAGAGAGAAGTTTTCCTAATACAAGTAAAGCCAAAAATCGTTGTATGACTATTTTTATTTGTGAAGGGGAAAAAGCTGTTGTTTCTTTGGAAGAGAAAATAACTAGAAAATATTGTGAAGAATATCGTGGTATATCATGTGGAGAAGAACCAGTAAATCATTGGTTAGAGAGAAGATTCAAAGTAACTGAAACTTCAATATTTCCTCCAATGAAAGTTATATTTGATACAATAGAAGTATCTGTGATGTGGGATAAAGCTGCAAAATTATATTATCATGTGATTAAAGCAATGAAAAAAATTGATGGAACTGTCTTTGCTTTTGGTCATGTTTCACATTTCTATCCACAAGGTGTGGGGTTTTATTTCACTTTTGCAGGTGTACCAGGTAAAAGCGAAGATATTGAATATTATAAAGCAGTATGGGATGCTTGTATAAAAGCTACAGTGGAATCAGGTGGTTCAATTGCTCATCATCATGGAATAGGTATAAATCGTACACATTGGATGGAAAAAGAATGGGAAAGTGTCTATCCAATATTGAAAAAAATCAAACAATGTTTAGATCCTAAAAATATTTTGAATCCCGGAAAATTATATGACGGAAAAAAAGAATGATGGTGAAAATGGATGGGTAAAGCTAGAAAATTAAAGAAAAACTCGTATTTGATTAAAGCAGTTTTGAAATCAAAATTTTCTATTAAAAGAAATCTACTTCAAGGATTTAGAGATAGGAAAAAATACTACTCGAAATTAGACACGAATGCTGATATCAAAAGTTTGATGTATTGTATGCTTTGTCCAAATATGTGTAGATTTGACTGTCCAGCTGTTCAAGCGTCAAAAAATGAAAGCCACTCTCCTGCAATGAAAGCAAAGATTGGTTATTTACTCGAGATGGGAAAATTAGAGAAAACGAATGAGAATATAAATCCAATAATTGAAGGATGTGTTCATTGTTCAGCTTGTAAGGAATGGTGTTTTTTTGATTTTGCAGTAGGGGATTTGTTAGATGGTGTTATTGAAGATTTATATTTACAAGAAAGATTACCAGAAAATGTTTTGGAATTTTCTAATCGCATAAGAAATAATAATGGTTTATACGATTTAGAACATCTGAAAAAATCTACTAAAGAACTTGAAACATTCTCAAAAGGTGAAATTTATTATTTTCCCGGATGTGTTACAATGGGAAATAATACCAATGTAATTACTGCTATTAAAAAAATTGCTCTAATAACTAATACTGAAATTATTTCGAAACCTCTCGAGAGATGGTGTTGTGGTGCACCTTCAATCTATTCCGGAGATGTTGAAAAGGCTAAAGGTTTAGCTTATCATAATTTAGAACATTTCAGATCTTTAGGAATAAAAATGATAATTTGTGAATGTCCAGAATGTGCGTATATGCTTAAGGAAGGGTATAAGAAAATTGGTTTTGACCATAAAATACCTGTATATCATTTAAGCGAGTGGATCTATCAATTAGTGGAAAACAAAAAAATAAAATTACTAAATGCAGAAAATTCAAAATTATTAGAAAACAGTTTTCCAATAAGTTATCATGATCCTTGTGTTTTAGCTCGGAAAATGAATGTTATTGATGCTCCTTACAAGTTACTTGAAAAAATGTTTCCTAATGAATTTAAAGAAAATCTTTATTCAAAAAAACTAACTCATTGTTGCGGATTTGGTGGTTTAGTTAATATTGTAAATTCCAAATTAGCAAATACTATATCTATAAATCGGTTAGAAGAATTTGATAAAGAAGGGATAAAAACTATTGTTACAGGTTGTCCTACTTGTTGGTATAGTTTTATGAAAAATAACAAGGATTTAAAATTTGAAATAATTGATATAGTTGAACTTATTGCGAATTTTGTAAAAAAATAGAACATTGGTGATGTTCTATTTTTCATTTTTATTCCTAATAAAATGATCTTCCCATCTTCTAAGTAATAATACTTTTTTGTTTTCATAATCGATAAAATTATTTTTTTCTAGCCAATCTATTGCATCATAAATAACCTTTCTTCCATCAGCATGTTTTGGTTCCCAATTAAAATCATTTTGAATTTTAGAGATATCGAGTATTCTTGTGTTACCAAACCTCATAACACGATGACGAGTAAGAGTTGGTTTTCCAGATCCTTTAATTTTTGCAGATACTTCTTTTGTCCAAGCATAAAACATTGCTAACCAATGTGGGAAAGTGGGAATCTTCTCATTATAGTTAATTGCTTTCATATGAATTTCCCAATAATCCTTTTGGGAAATATCAAAGCTTTTAACATTGTATGCACTAGCATTTCCTTCTTTTTTCAATCCCATTGTGATGATAGCATTTGCAGCATCTCTTACATGGACTCCAGAAAATTTGTTTTTTCCATTTCCTATAAATTTCACTTTTTTATCAAAGAATGCTTGAACAACTCTTGGTGTCGATAAAGTATCTCCTGGTCCTAGAATCATTGGTAGTCGAGCTACAACTACTGGCAAATTATATTCATCATGATATCTCCAGACAATTTTTTCAGCTTCAACCTTTGATTTGTGATATTCAGTAGTTGGTTCAAAAGGTTGTGTTTCTTTCATAGGTTTAGGTTTTACTTTATAACCATAAACACCCCATGTACTAACAAAAACAAATTTTTTAGCTGTTTTCTCTTTCACAAAAGCATCAAGCAAAGCTTGAGTACCTAAAACGTTGACTTTATGTAGTAATTCTGGAGGGGATTGATCTAATACTACTGCTCCTAAATGAAAAATTATTGATATACCTTTAACAGCTTTTGTCAGTGTTTCAGGTTTCTCTAAATCACCTATTCTAAATTCTACTCCTAATTTTTTCAAATTATCGATATTACTATTCTCACGGATTAAAATGAAAATTTCTTTTGGATTTATGCCCCATTTTTCCTTATTTCCGATTAACTCTTCTACCAAATTTCCTCCAACAAATCCTGTTCCACCAGTAACTAAAATTGCCATTTTTTTTATATCTCCTATTTTAATTTGACATATTCTACTTTTTGCCTTTTTAAAAATTTCCAGAAAAACATACTTGTAAAAGGTATTTTTGGGTAATTTCATTCATCATTATAAGATAAAGTAATATTTCAACCAAAAATTGTTAATATAAGAGAAACATAAACCAAATAAGGTATAAAGTAGTCATCTATTACCATTTAAGTTAAATTATTATATTTACTATAATAGAAATAAATATAGAAAAAAATTGTAAAATAATTATTGTTGGAGGAAAAAACAGTGGCACAGTATGATACTACACCAGCAAGATTTGGTTTGCCAATTCTAGATGCTGCATTTGGTGGAGGAATTCCTCGAGGTTCTGTTATTTTAGTTGAAGATGAAATTGGTGTTGAAGCAGATATAATTACCCTTCATTTTCTTACTGAAGGATTACGTGGTGGTGAAACGGGTTATGTATTGAGTACAGAACACCCATTCAAATACTATGAAGATAGTTTACGCTCAGTGGGTGTTAATGCAGAAATTTTACTTGAAACTGACAGAATGGTCTTTATTGATGCTTTCAGTAATCCTTATGGTTATTCTGATATGAGATCGGATTTTAAAAATGTAGTAAATAATATTACACAACCACGAGCTGTTAGTGAAGCAATTCGAAGAGCAATGCTCCATACACAAACACAAAAAATACAATGTCGGGGAATAGTTGATAGCCTTTCTGCTATTTTACTTGCTTCTGAAACACTTCGACCTGCTCTATCTTTTGTTCAAAATAGAATTGCATCTAATAAGGAGGATGGCACAGTCACTTTAATGACTCTCCATCAAGATATCCATAATCCACTTGATTTGAGAGCTCTTGAACATCTTGTTGATGGAGTATTAAGAATCAGCAGTGGAGATGAAACTTATAGTACGATTAAAATTTTGAAATTGCGAGGTTCTTATACTTATAGTAAAAAACCGATGGCTATGACAATTTCAGCTGGCCAATTATCAATTATGGAATATCAATAATTACTTTGGGAATTCATATTTCCCATTTCTTCTTTATTAAAAACATAAAAGTCTTAAATTAATAAGACCAAATTAACATCAAACTTTTTTTAGTTAAGAAAATCAATTTAGTTAATTAATATGGTTATGCACAATGAATGATTTAATTGCTGAAATTCGTGATGCTTTAATTCAAGCAGGGATAAGTCCAAAAAAAGCTCTCAGTCAAAATTTCATGGTTAATAGTGATATATTACATAGACAATTGAGCTATGCAGAAATAACAGATGAGGATATCGTTTTAGAAATTGGTGCTGGAACAGGTATCTTAACTAAAAGATTAGCAGAAAAAGCATGTAAAATATTTTCAATAGAATATGATAAACAATTAGTACAATACTTGAATAATCTTTTCAAGAATAATGAGAAAGTAACAATAATTTCGGGTGATATATTAAAACTAGATTTACCAAAAGTGAATAAGGTTGTAGCTAATATTCCATATCACATTTCTTCCCCCATAACTTTCAAACTTTTGGATTTAGATATAGACCTAGCTGTTTTAATGTATCAATTAGAATTTGCCAATCGAATGATTGCTAAACCTGGTACATCTGATTATTCACGTCTTTCTGTTAATGTACAATATGAAGCTAATGTTGAGATTTTGGAAAAAGTTTCAAAAGGAAATTTCTATCCCCCTCCAAAAGTAGATAGTGCTATTGTAAAGATTATTCCTAAAAAAGAGAAATTACCAGTAGAAGTGAAATATTTCCGAATTATTACTCGATTGTTGTTTAATACAAAAAATAAGTTGGTTACAGCAGTATTATATGAATTTTTCAAGAAAAAAATTAAAAAAGAAAAGAGATTTGAAATGAAAAATCTTATTGATACTAATATAACACACTCTAATATTAGAGTCAGAGAATTGACCAATGAAGAACTAATACAAATAACCAGTGAATTGGTTTCTATTTTAGAAAGAGAAAAATTAGCACATCTTTTACCAACAAAATGAATTTAGGTTTTTTATATGAAAAAGAAAATTGATGGATTGAATCTTCAAATACCAAAAGAAGTTTATGATCCTGCAGAGGATTCTTTCCTTCTAACTGAAAATGTTCAAATAAATCTCAATAACAAAGTATTAGAAATTGGTTCAGGTAGTGGATATGTTTCAATCTTCTTAGCAAAGAAATTTCCAAAAGCAGAGTATTTTTGTGTTGATATTAACTATTATGCAGCGAATATTACCAATAAAAACGCAATATCTAATAATGTAAATATATTGACGATTTGCTCTGATCTTTTCAATTCAATTAATACGCATACAATGCGTCAACCAATTTTTGATGTTATTATTTTTAATTCTCCTTATTTACCTGTTTCTGAAAAAGGTATTTTAGAAAAAGCTTGGTCTGGAGGAGTAGATGGTCTCGAGATTGTGAATAACTTTGTTTTGAACTTTACCAAATTTCTCAAAAAAGAAGGAAAATGTTATTTAGTTGTGTCTTCAAAAACAGATACCCAATTATTAGAAGAGATTTTACTGAAACATAAACTAATTTTTGAAATAAAGGATAGTGTAAAGGAAGGAAATGAGAGAATTATACTGTACCTGCTTTCTATTAACTAGATGATTAAAAGAGAAAAAATAATCCCCACAATCCAAAAATCAAATAAGTATAATTGGATTTGAATAATAAAGGTAATTTCCTATGTTCTCACGAAAGGAACCAGATTATGTTGCATGGTATATTCTTGCATTGTTTGATTATGGTATACCTGTTTCAAATTTATCTCAAAGACAATTAAATGAACTTTGGCAAATAATTCTGGAAAGTTTCAGGAAAAATTTACCTCATAAAGATTTCTTTTTGAAAGGTGATATTGTAGAAATTGATATGCCTCACTTAGAGGAATCATACAAATTAGCTAAAATAGAACCCTATTCTTCCTATGTAAATATTATTAGGTCTCCATTGATAGGTTTCTATAATCGTAGACTAATTATTAGATTAACACTTAAAAGTGAAGATTTTTTTGAGATTAGAAAACATAGAGATGATATTTTAAGGGATTTGAAATTCGTATTTGAGGACTTAAAAGGTGTTAAAGTTTCTGCAGAAGATCCTGATGGAATTGGAGAAAAACCTTGGGAAATTCATGATATCTTATTTTATCCATTAATCATCGTTAAAAATGGCGCAAAATTAATTCGGGAAGAATATAAAGAAGCAAAAATACAATCAGTTGATCCTATCTTCTCTATACCAACAACCTCTCTTACATATACCTTGCCTGAAAGAGGCAAATGGTTTAGTTTGTTTAGTTTTAAGGAGCATTACATTAGAGTAAGTGTAAGAAGTGTCATGATATTTTGTGATGATTGGATCCCTCTTGAGTTCAAACAAACACTAATTAATGCTATTTTTCAAGGAGGTATATACGAACAAATGCGTCGATTAAGGGAAGTAAAAGAACCCATCAGTCGACAAAGGTTAAGAGCTATAGATGATGAGATATTGCTTAATTTAGCAGAAGTGATAAAAGATTTAGTTAAAACGAATATTGAATCTGCAAGAATTGCTGAAAAACAACGATTTATTAGCTTCTTCATTGCTTCTTTGTCTTTTCTAGTATCTGCAATTGCTTTTATCTTGAGTATTATAACTATCTTTAGATAAAATTTTCTTTTATTCTTTTCCAATCAGTAATCTTTGAATTATATAATGTGCTCGACTAGTATCCCCCCGGGGTATCAAATAGAAATGAACTTTTTTTCCTTTTGCTTTGCCCATTTCTTTATCACTCTCAGAATCTCCAAAAGCATACCACTTTTCTATTTTTTTCTCCGGGTCAAGTTTCTGTATAGCTTTTTCAGCAGCTGTTTTTTTGTTAGCAAAAATCGGGAGTATATCAGCAGCATATGGATTTAATTCCAGTTTTAATAACTCTGAATATTCTTTTAGTACTGGCTCTATGAGTTTCTTAAAAACATCACTAGTTAATCCTAAAAGTGGAAGTGTTCTAAAAGTTAACATAATTTCTTTTGGTTCAATCCATAAGCTTCTTTTATTTGGAGCATTAAAGCTAGTAAACGGTTCAAGATCCCGGTCTTCACATATAACTTGAATTATTTTTTCTTTAGCAGATGCTAGTGCTTCTCTTGTTTCTTTCCCAATTCTTCTTCTAGTCTTTTTTCCATCAATCAACGATACTAAACCAAATTCCCCATAGATTTGGATATATTCTCTTAAAGTAGAGCTTATATAATTAAAGAAGATATTTCTTACCCAATCAACACTTCTTCCAGTTACTAAACCAATTGGATGTCCTTTTTGTCTAATCATTTCCAAATCATTGATAATAAGTAGGTCAATAGATGAATCGTTGCCTCTGTAATAAGTCAATGTTCCATCTACATCAAAAAGAAATCCAATTTTAGGTGTAACATACATTGACTAAATTCTCCATTTTTCTAACTAGAAGATATTTATTCTTATTTTTATCTTTATTTTAACTTCATTAAAACATTTGAAGTTATAATATTTTTCTCAATAAATAAGTTCTTATTTAAAAAAATATTTTCAATTTTAATCTCAGAAGGTAGAAAAATGTCTGATGAAATAAAAATTGATCTTTTAATGGATGAAGCTTTTTCACCAGAAGGAAGTAAAAAATCTAATTTAAAAGATGTTTTAAAGAATTACTCATTCCTTCTGATGCAATTTGGTTATTTTATTGAAATATTAGGATCCTCTTCAGTAGTAATAGCTTTAATGTTCTTAATCTATTCCACTTCTCAAAGTCCTGCTTTAATTGGTTTATTTCAAACTGTTACTATGATTCCTGCAGTTGTCCTAGCTCCATTTGCAGGTGTTCTTGTAGATAGGATGGATCAAAGAAAAATTATGATGTTATCAATGCTTGTAAGAGTAGTTACTGCTATTGGTTTAGCTTTAGTATACATTTTTAGAAATAAGCTTATTTTTTCAGTAGCGTTAAATATTGTAAATCCAGGTGAAAGTGGAAATGGTGAATTACAGAATAATTCACTTTTCTTAGCTTTACTATTTATCATTTTTATCTTGAGAGTTTCAATTTGGCCTTTCTTTAATCCTGCAAAAGGTGCTTATACAAAATTAATAGTGGAGGAAAAAAACTTGCTAACAGCAAATTCCTTTGCTTCAACAACATCACAAATAGCTGGTGTATTAGGTCCAATAATTTCTGGTGTATTAGTTGCTATTGGCTATACAATCGGTTTTATCTTCGCAATTGGTACTTCATCATTAGCTTTTATAATTTTCATATTTTTATCGATTTTTGGACGAAAACCACCTGCTAAAAATAATGAAACAAACCATATTAAAACAAAATCAAGAACTGTTGAAGCGATTAATGAGCTAAAAATCGGAATGAAAACTATTAGACAAGAACCAAAAATTCTCTATTTAATATTATTACTTGGAATTGTAAGTTTTACTGTTGCAGGAATAGATGTCATGTGGCCTGTGATATTACAAGGTGAAATGAATTTAAACAGTACTTGGTATGGTGCTATGGAATCTGTGGTATCTGCTTGTGCAATAATAGCATCATTAGTAATTATGATAGTAGGGAAAATTGATCGAAAAGTAGTTATGATGACTAGCTTATTAGCGTTAGAAGGAACAATAATAATTCTAATGGGATATATTAGATTGCCATGGGTAATGATTTTTGCTGTTATGGTTCCATATGGAATAGTATATGGAATCTTTGGTATTACTCTTGAAACGATTATTCAAGAAAAAGTTGATTACGAAAAACAAGGCAGAGTTTTTTCAGCTCAAAGTTTTCTAAGTTCACTTACTTTATTAATCGGATTAGTAATTGTTACATCAATAGCTGAATTCGTTCAACCAAGTATCGTTCTTTATGTCTGTGGTTCTTTAGAATTATTAACTGTATTAGGTGGTTTTATTTTTATCTGGCGAAAGAAGCTTTTTACTACTGATTATGTTAAAATAAAGAATTAAAAGAAATTAAAGAGTCAGTTAATTTAATTGACTCTTTTTCTTCTATATCTCACTATATTTATTGAAATTAATGAAATTACTCCTAAAAAGATGTAGATATTTAAACCTATGAAACCTTTGTCACCTGGCAAATTAAAACCAGCTAATCTCATAAACTCTTTTGCTTTAGTTAAATTGTATTCTTCAGCTTTTATATTTTCATTATAACCTAACATATATTTTGGTAAGAAGCTTGGTGCCATCTCAATATTTGTGAGTTCTTCAATTGATTCAAATTTACTTTTAGGCTTCAGACAATTCATTGCTTTTCTAACGTATTTCGCAGATTCTTTTCCTGCAATTGGGCATAGTTCACCTGTTCCAAAATAAGGATTGTTCATATTTAAAAATAAACTATAAATAAATCCAAATTGAACCTTGTAATACTTACTATTTGGAAAAGTTGCTGCATCAATAATATCATCAATGACATAATGTGGATCTATCATATCGATCAATCCATTAGCAAAATTACTTTCAATAAATCTACCACTCCATATATCCATTAGAAAATATAAATTCTTTAAATGCTGAGTTTGACAATTTTCCATTTGATCAAAATAACTATTGTCAGTAAGAAGAATAGTTCCATTGTTAGGATTATATAATGCTAATTTATATGGACCAGCGCCAAAAAGTTTCTCTGGATAATTCAATGCCCAAAAAGATGATTGTAACGACCAATTATTGAGTGGTACATTCTCCCAAATATGTTTAGGAAGAATGCCAAATTCGAACAATCTTTCTGGATAAGACGTGATATAATTTAATTCAAATTTAATCGTGTCTTCATCAATTTTGATTATAGATTCATTATCTAACAAACTAGAATATGTACTATAATGATAAGAACTTAATTCGGGATCTAGAATAACCTGATAAGAAAAGATAACATCATCTGCTGTTACCTTTGTACCATCAGCAAATTTAGCATTAGGATCTATATCAAAAAACCAATTAAGTCCATCACTTGTAGAATAATTATTTGCTATTCTTTCTTTCCAAATTTTTGTTCCATTTTCTCTTATCAATAATCCGTTCCATATTTGATTCTGAATTAATTTATCTGGAAACTCAAAGTGTTGTATTTGTGGTGGCACGAAATAACTATACAAAGGTGGATGTATTCCAATTCTTAAAGTATCATTGTCTCCAAATTTCACAAGATCGAATTGTTGCATTTGTAAATCTAAAAGTTCAGTATCAATTCCTGTAATGTTTTCATGCATTACACCATAAAAATTCTCATAAACTAAAGGTATCTGAGGCAATTCATCATTCAAGATTTCTTGCATTTCTTCGATGTAAGATATTTTTTGATTACTATAATAGGTTTGATAAAATTCAGCTAATTTCTGTTCGTATTCAGAATTATTAAATTGATTTATGTTAAAACCTGAAAGTGGCATTAATTGATTACTAAAGTACATTCCTGGAAACCACTCTGGTTCAGAAAATGTCAAGGCTGTTTCTAGCATATCATAACCTCCTTCATCATATCCTGGAATAGGTGATTCATGAAGATAGGTTCTTTCATGAATATCATGCCATATTAAAAGAACTGTATCATCTACAAAAATCCCTATCTTTAGTAATTCTTCTGCCCAATATTCAACTAATTTTTCAGGTCCTGAAAGGAAGTTGGTGATTACTGTAAATGAAAAAAGTTTATTCGACAAATCTACCGATTCATCGTTGGCTTTCACCTCTAGCAAAAAAATAGAAGACCCAATTAAAAAAAATAAAATAAAAGAATTAATAATTTTTTGGATTTTGAAATTTGTCATAAATATTCCCTATCCTAAAATTTAGACCCATTAAATTTATCTAAAATAATTGATTTTTTCTATTAAATGATTGTTATAAATTTGACATTTATATCATTATTCGGGATTAAAAAATTAGTAATATTCAGTAGAGTTTTTATTTCAAAAATTAGAATGTTTTTAAGAGGATTCGTAATTGAAAATTGGTTCTTCGTACTCACTAGAAAAATTACAAATATCTGATTTGGTTGCTGCAAAAAGGATTGGTTTTGATTTTGTTGAATTTTATATAGATAAATATTGGACAGATATTAAGGAATTAGAATTGCAATTAATAGCTATTCGAGATATTTTAGACTCATATGATTTATTTGCGATTTTTCATTTACCACATTTAAATTCACAAATTATTCCAGATGAAGATCTATGGACTAGTTATGTCGATCAAGTAACTGATCAAATAGAAATAATAGGTAAATTAGGTTTAACCAAAAAAATGGTATTTCATGGAGTATTTGGTCGAACTGAATATCCTGAAAACATTTCAATAGAAAAAGTAGATGAAATTAAAGATCAAGCAATTAGAGAATGGCTTGATGTTGTTAAAAGACATAATATCAAATTAATGCTTGAGAATCTTGATGAATCTTTGAAATTAATAAAACCCGTTTTTGAAAGACATAAAGAGCTAAGTTTCACCTTTGATATAGGACACGCAAATCTTGTTTTTCCCGGTTCTGCACATAGAGATGCTGATGAAAAAATTTATTCTATATTTAATGCATTTGAGAAAAGGCTAGAACATATACATGTTCATGATAATATTGGTGGTTCAGCAGAAAGGGATGATTTACATTTACCAATAGGAACTGGTAATATAGATTTTCTAAAATTTTTCAGAAAATTAAAGGAAATAAAATATTCAAAAACAATTACTTTGGAAATACATAATCCTCTATATCTTGCTATATATTTAGAAGCTTCATATAAAACCATTCAAGAAATTTTAAGTGAAATGCTCGAGAAAACTAAATTTAGTTAGATTTTAATAGTAAATTAGATTTCCTCCTAAAAAGAGGAATATTAAATGAATAAAAATTCGTTAGAAAAAAAATTGGATTTAATAGCTAATTGGATTGTGAATTCAAAGCATTTAGTTGCTTTTACGGGAGCTGGAATTAGTACCGAATCAGGCATTCCAGATTTTAGAGGTCCAGATGGTGTTTGGACAAGAAGGGATAAGGGTTTACCTCTACCAAAAATGAAGAAAACTTGGAATGAAATAAAACCAAATCAAGGACATATGATACTTGTAGAGTTGCAAAATTTGGGATTGTTGAAGTTTCTAATCACACAGAATACAGATAATTTACACAGGGAATCAGGAATCTTATCAGAAAATATCGCTGAATTGCATGGTAATGGTACTCTTATGGTTTGTCTTTCGTGTGGTAAGAAGCTAACATATGAAGAAGCAGGTTGGGATAAATCACTCTATGGACCAGGTTATCGAACCAGTCCTAAAAAGAAAGGACAACCAAATTGTCCTGATTGTAATGGAAGATTGATTTCTTCTGTTGTGAATTTTGGTGATCCATTGCCAGAATATGATTATAAAATGTCATATGAGCATTCTGAAGATGCTGATGTTTATCTTATAATTGGTTCTTCACTAGTTGTTCGTCCAGCAGCTGATTTACCAGTTCTTTCAATGGAAAATAAAGCAAAAACAATATTGATTAACAAAGGAGAAACACCACTTGATGATAAAGTGGATATAAAGATTGAAGAACAAATTGGTTTAATAATGAGCGAAATTATATTAAGAGTAAGAAAATTACTCTCTTAATTTCTTTTTTAAGAAAAACACTACTTTATTCTTTATGCATAACCTTTGCCTTTTAGTAAAGATTTATACTTAATTGTTTTAGTGAATATCTGTGGAAATTATGAGTGATTTTTCTAAAGTAGAAATTCTTCTCAAAGCATTTGCTTCAACTTCTAGATTAGAGATAATTGATTGTATTCAAAAAGGAATAACAAAACCTGGAGAAATTGCTCTTAAATTAAACAAACATCGGTCAACAATAGATAAACATCTAAAAATTTTAGTTGAAGCGGATGTTGTAAAAAGAGTTGTTAATCCTATAATTGAAGATACTACAATATCTTATGTTTTACATAAAAATGCTAATGTTTTATTAGCAACAATAAAACATTTATTGAACCAATAGAAGTAACCTCTATTACTCCTAAATTTGGTAGTTCAAAAAAATAAAAATGATTTTTTGAAAACATACATTTTTAGATTTAAGAGAATATTTACTATTTATATCAATTAATTGTTTTTTACTTTTTATAATAAACAGTTGGTAGTAAAATGAGATATAGAAAATTAGGTCGTACAGGTTTAGATATTAGTGAAGTGAGTATTGGAACTGAATGGTTAGAAAAGAAATCACCAAAAGAAATAACTACGGTTTTAAGTAAAGCAATTGAATATGGCGTTAATTATTTTGATATTATTTTCAATATGCCAGAATATTTGAAAAAAATCAGTAAAGCAATTGAAGGAAAACGAGATAAGATTATTCTTTCACATCATTTGGGTTCATATTACAAAGATAACAAGTATATGAAAACAAGAAGTGTAAAGAAATGTGAAGAAGCATTTAATCAATATCTCGAGATAATGAAAATTGATTTTGTTGATCTCCTTTTCGTACATTTTGTTATGAATGAAAAACAATATGAGGAATGTCTTATACCGAATGGTGTTCTTGATTTGGCTCTTCGATTAAAAGAAGAAGGAAAAGCTCGTTTCATAGCATTAAGTACACATGATGCCAATGTAGCAATCCAAGCAGCAAAAAGTGGTAAAATTGATGTTATTATGATTCAAATCAATATGACTAGCAATGCTATGCCTCATCGTCAAGAAATGCTAGCTACTTGTGCTCAAAACAATGTTGGTATCATTGCAATGAAACCATTTGCTGGTGGTACCCTTTTGCAATCTAATAGCAAAGTGAACATTGGTGGTTATAAGATTGGTGGATATAGATCTGAGGGGAAAGAATTCAAAAAGAGATTAATCCCTGAGGGAATAACTTCTGTTAAGTGTTTACACTACATTCTTTCTCAAATAGGTGTTTCAACTGCTGTTCCTGGAGTTGCTAACATTGAGGAATTAGATGACTGTATGACTTATTTCACTGCATCAGACGAAGAAAAAGATTATTCAAAAGTGTTGAAAGAATTTGATGAATATATTACAGGAGTTTGTATATATTGTAATCACTGTCAACCTTGCCCTGTAGATATTGATATAGGTCCATTGTTTAGACTTTATGATTTAGCTCAGATCGAAAAAACAGAAAAAATTGCAAAACAATATCAACAAATGAAAACAAAAGCATCTGATTGCATTGAATGTGGGGACTGTGAAGAACGTTGTCCTTTCGAGGTTTCAATAATTAAAACTATGAAAGAAGTAGCTACTTTTTTTGAGTAGTATCTTTCTATTTCACTAGAATAAATCTCATTTTTATGAAATCGAATGTTAATGCGTACTTCTTGAAAAATTGATGTGATATAATTCCTCCCAATCTAAATCCTAATTTATGTTCCATTGGAAAAACTTCTGTAAACATTCCAGAAATGTTTTCTTCAATTGCATCACCAAAGGTAAGCTTTTCAACAACAAAAGGAATTACTTTTACTTTTCCTCCTCCGCCAATTCCTTCAAAAGCTTTACTTTCATCAAGCTTAACTTTTGCTTCCTCTAAAGTCATCTTTGATCCTGTAAATCCTCCACCTGCAAGTCCAGTATCAACGAAAAGAAGAATTGGTTCTGCATCGTTAACTTTTCCCCAAGCAACCATAAAGTGATCTTCTACCAACCAAAATGGAACAATAATAGGATTTCTCTCTTTTATTTCATGTTCAAATTTCGTTAACTGGTCATTAGATAATTTTCTGAAAATTAGCTCTCCTTTTGGGTAATCCATCGTTGTGATAAAATGATAAAATAGTACTGTTCCAATAATACCATCAATTCTAGTCCCACCAAATATCTGTGAAAATTGTCTTACCGGTAATAAGTTTACAGGAATATTTTCTATTTTTAACTCTCCCAAAGTAATACAATCAATTTTACTCGTATATGTTTTAGCTTTCTTTCCTCCTGCATAGATACCTTCATTTCCTTCCGATATCATTAAACCTATTTCTTTTGAATAATCTAGATCAATAAATACTTCAGAAGCTCCTGTATCAATCAGAAAATTTACTTCTTCTTTGTCATTAATTTTAACATGAACGATAGGTAAAGGATCAACTGAAACCATTTTAATTTTATAACTTTCTTTTTCTCCTTCAACTTGATACGGTTTTATACCTTCAAAACTTTCTAACCTTTCTGCCATATCATTTACCCCATAGTATCGGAGATGTTTTGCTGCTTGAACAAAATTATCTTGACGATAATATACTTCAGCTAGTAAAGCATGTGGTGATGGTTCTTCAGGATAATTTTTAATTGCTTTTAATAATAATTTTTCAGATTCAAAGAATTTATTTTTCAATAGTGCTAAATTTCCTAAAAGAACTAATGATTGAAAATCTAATGGATTTTTTTCAAGAATTTCTTTGAAAATTTTTTCCGCTTCCTCAAATTTTCCTGCTTGAAAAAGAAAACTAGCTATTACTCCTGGTTCTATTTCTGGATTTAAATCAGTCAAATTGCTAACTCCTATTTATATCAATTTCTTTTCAATAAAAAAATTCTAACAAATAAATATGTCTTTAAAAAAAGAAAGAGAAAATAATTAAATTTCTTTCTCTTTCTCTGGGTAATATTTAGCAATAATTTCTTTTAATGTTTTAGTATTATAAGTTTGGTTTGAAGCTTCAAAAACAAATAATATTTCTTCTAGATTTACTTTTGTTACTTTCTTATTTTTAGGATCTTCAAGTAATAATCTCCTAATTTTATCAATAGAAATATCATCTTCTTTCCAGATTATTGAAGGTAGTTCTATTTGATTATCTTTGAAAATTACATTTTGACCATCTACTGTAAAGAAAATATTTGGTTTGTATTCTTTTAATAGGAAATCTTTGTTACCTAAACTTGTTATAAGATGTAAATAACCATTTTTTATTGTAGTAGTAGTAGAATACATGCAAAAATCTAGATAATCATAATAGTATATTTTCGATAATTTATTCCATTCTTTTTTATTTGGTCCTAGTTTATCAGCTGGACCACTATCATAATCGAATTGGGCAACTCTGCCATCTGATGTTATGACTTTTACTTTTGATGGTCTATTTTCTTCATCTAAATAGAATTCAACATATGGTGTTAATTCTGATGAAAAGATAGTATTACTACGTGGGGAAAGTTCTACTTCTTTACCTCTGAAATCAAAAGTAAGTTTTCCATCTTTGAGTTCGATTGCTATATCCATCATTCTAGAAATATATTTTCCTTCTAACCTGTGTAGAATAGATTTATCTAGTGTAATGGTTTGGGGGAGATTAAATTTATCATTTACAGTCAAATCTAATGGAATATTCCCTAAATTTTCTTCAATTAGTGTGTCGAAAACTAGACTTGAGAGTTCAAAGAGTAATGGATAAGTGTTTTGAATTTGATTAGTTTCAGCAAGTAATCCAAAACCAAGATTTGGAAAGATCTGATGCATGGCAAAGCAACCATCTCCATCTCCCATAAAGCTCAGCATAAGTTCTCCTCCATATTTCATTTTATTTACACCCATACCTAGACCGATAGTAACTAGTTGATTCTTTTCGGGAAAAGGAATGCTGTATAATTCTTGCAAGGATTCTTTTGTTAAGAATTCTTTACCCTTAACATGTCCCTTATTAAGATGCATTTGAATAAATTTAGACATATCATTTACAGAAGAATATTGAGCTCCTGCTCCTAAATTTGGATTAATGTATTTTTCAGATTGATACTGTAATTTACCTACATGTCCTCTTGCCCAATTTTCCTTTTTAAGAACATTTGAAGTTCCAACAAAACTATTGTTCATTCCTAGTGGTTTGTAGACTTCATCATTCATCCAATCCTCAAATTTTTTACCAGTTATTTTTTGTAGAATAAAAGCAATAAGATCATAACCAGCATTTGAATAAGAGTAGGAATGTAATTCTCCAACTGGATATTTTTGCCAACTTTCGCTTATTTTAGATATATATTCCTCAAAAGAATAATACAAACCAGTTTTTGGGTCTGTCATTTTTGTGAAATGTTGAAGTCCTGCTCGATGAGCTAGAAGATGTCTGAAAGTTATCATATCCTTTTCATTTTCACCAAAAATACTATTCCATGTGAATTCTGGATAGTATTTTCGAATCGGATCGTCTAATCTCACTAATCCTTTTTGTGCTGCTCTAAAGAAAGCTGTTGCTGTATAGGCTTTAGAAAGAGAACCTATCCAAAACAGAGTATCTGAGTCTACTCTCTTTGTCTGTGTTCTATCTGTAAATCCATAGCCTTTTGACCACAGAATTTTATCTTTTTTCACTATAGCAATTGAAACACCAGGTACATCTGCTTCTTTCATTCCTTTATTAATCGTTGTGCTAATTTTTTCTATTAAATCATTACTACTTTTTTCTTTCAACTTATTTGCTCCTTGATTTTCCTAACCAATCCATTATGTTAAACCCTATGCTCAAATTTCTGTAGTCTTATCCTTATCAAATTTAAACAATTATCTATTCTTTTCTTGAAATTTATTTTGAAATCAAATATTATTAATGGCGTTTTTTCAATTTACTAAATCAGATATAATCATACAGTAAATTTTCTGAAAAGATAATAACGCTCTTTTTTTCCTTCCGAGTTGTTTTTTCAGATACTTTTTTTTTCTCTTTCATAATTATCACATCAAGAATTGATAAATATACAATACAATTTTCTTTAAAAGTCAAATTCACTAAATGAAGTCTCAATTTGTGACTCGAGAAATTAATTAAAAAAACAAACAGTGATCATCATCTACTTATAAATACGATAAATATTTATATTTTTATAATTAATCTTAACTAATACTCTTTATAATAGAGGGGGCTAAATTGAACAAACAAAAATTATTCCTTATAAATTTTTCAATAGTAATTATACTAATTCTATCTTGTTCTAGTATTCCTACAAAAGCTGTAATACTTGAGGGTTTTACTTATTCTGATAGCTTAGTTCCTACAACTGAAATTTCTTGGAATGTAGTAAAATTCGATATGCCAGAAGGTGCGAATTGGACAATTAAAACTGGTTACACAGTAGAAAAAGGCGATGTTATTAAAATAAAATTGTTAGCTGATCCTGATGATTTTAGCTTTTCAACATATTCAGAACCTTTTGAGACAGACGAAGAATGGGCAGAATTTTATTTGAATTCCGCTTCGCTAGGAAAAAACGCTTCTGCGCTTAATTTAGGAACAGGTGAAATAAGTAGTTTGGTTATATCATTATATATTATGCCTACAACATTATCTTTTGATACCAGTGATGAAGATACTTTTGAATATTTTTATGATATGATGGAGCCATTACAATATGATAACGAATCTGGATATCTTAGAGTCTCATTAACTGATGATTTGTTTAGAATAGAATGGAAATATCACTTTGAAGGAGCATACTTTTTCCTTCCGGGAACATTTTCTACTGATACTATAGCTGATTCTAGCTATAACATTCATACTGGTGTTTTAGATAAACTAGATGTTTATACAAAAGAGAAATATAACGGTGAAACCGAAGTAATGGACTTAATTCTACTTAATACTGATAGCACACAACAAGCATCAATACCATGGATTACGACAGTTTTTGGCATAGAATTGCTAGTTATAACAATTTTACTTAAGAAACGAAAGTAAGTTTAACTTTCTTTTCTTCTTTTTCTATTGTATATTAGGATAATTAGATAAGGTAATGCAATAATAATAGGAAGAATACCAATTAAGGAAATAAAGTATTGATTATTTTTTAATGCTGTAATAATATAGTTCTCAATAATTTCTAAATGTGGTTCAGAATCTGCATCAGAGATTGTACCTGTAAATACAATAATTAAATTTTCATCAGGAATAACAGTAATTCTTTGACCATATCTCCCTAATGCTGTATACGCATTTAAATGAGGATGTTTCCACCATTGTTCTGCATATCCCCATTGATTATTGAAAGACCATTTAGTTTGTGTAGTATTGACAACCCAGTCAATTGGTAGAATTTGTTCATTCTCCCATATTCCATTACTAAGATACAAATAACCGAATTTTGCCATATCTTGTGATTCTAAATAAAGACCATGACCTCCATAATTAGTTCCTTGTTTATCAAATAACCAATAATAATGTGTAATACCTAAAGGAGAAAAGAGATTTTTTTCTGCAAATTCTAAGGTTGACATATTAGTTGCTTTTTCAATTATAGCTGATAATAAATGAGAACCTCCTGTGTCATAATTGAAGATAGTACCAGGCATTTGAGCCATTGGTAAATCAAGGATATGTTGCACTTGATCAGGAGCATTCATCCAACTTCCCCAAATTGCATCATCTCCAGGATAAGCAAGTCCCGTTGACATCATAAGTAAATGCTCTATTGTTATTGCTTCTTTTCTATAATCAACATTTGATATATTGCGGTCTTGAAAGAAATTGAGAACTTTTTCATTAATACTTTGAATATAACCTTTTTTTATCGCTATACCAATCAAAGCTGATGTCACACTTTTGGTTACAGACCATTGAGCATGAACATCATTTGTATTCCATAAACCAAAATATTCTTCTGAAATAAGATAACCATCTTTAACAACTAAAATAGAATCAATGTTAGAAAAGAAATGGTTCTCATTCCATTCTTCAATATAATTTATCATTTCATCTATATTTGAAAGTTTCATATGTACTTTACTTGGTGCAGCTCTTTCCCATTCTTCTGTTGGCCAATTTATTTGTGTTTGTGAAGCGTTTATATTAAAACTAAAAATCTGTGAAAATATAGTAAATAGAAGCAATAAAGCTAACAGATTTCTTTTAAGGATAATCTTTGCCTTCTCCTTAAGAATTCATTTTTTAATATTAATCTAATTTTATATAAAAGTAAAATTACTGGTCTATAAATTATAGAAATAAAGAAAAAAAGTAGGAATAATGAAATATTCCTTTTAATAAAGAATCTAATTAATTTATATGGCTGATTTTTCTAAATGATTTTTTACAGTTTCTTCTAATTTGGAAGTATGAGCCATAATAAATCGACATTCTTTGTCTCCCTTTGCTCTACAAGTAATTTCTTTTGCATCTAGTTCTACACCAAAGCTTTCACTACACCAACCTGCAGAATAACCAGCATTCATTACACAAACTGGTATGGGTGATTTAGTTCCGCGCATGAAAATAAATGAATCCGCTTCAAAAGAACGTGGATGAGTATACATTAATATGTAGTTTTCATCAGGACTTGGTTTTGAGTTTGGATCGATATCAACATTAGCCCATCCTGTAAATGCAAAATGTACCGGTCCTGCAGAGAGTTTCTCAATTGGATCATCTAATCCCATAGAGAAATGGAATTTTCTAGCATCAGCTTGACCAATAGCCTTTGCTAATTGGTAAATCACTTTTATAATATGTGGATTATTTAGTCCATCATCCAATTCCATTAGTTCAGCTAAAACTTCAGGAAAACTAATCCTCATTGAAGCTGCACGAATTAAAATATAACGTTCACCACCAATGAGTATCCTACCATTAGCAGGATCCCATTCCATTGATTCGAAATATTTGGAAACTTTATCTTCAGCTGCCACAAATAAAGGTTTCATTTCTTCAGGTGTTTTCACAGTTTGTACTTCTCCTTCTTTAAATGGAAAAGAAGGTTTAGCAGCTTCAATTTGATCATCTTCTTTTTTTCGCCTAAACCATCGCATCATTTTCTTCTTACCTCGCTTTTATTTAATCATAAGGTGATTTCAATTTACTAAACATTTTTTTCATATCTGTTAGTTCAATTTCTGGATCTTTGTATCCTAGGATATTGAATTTTGAATCTAAGTAAACAGTAAATGAATGATTACACACTTCATCTTTAGCAACTTGATGTTCAATAAAATGGACTCCTTTGGTCATAGTTGGTAAATTTATTTCTTTACTTTTTGAACATTGAGGACAGACAAGTGTTAAATTATATTGTTTCTGCTTATCTTTATCAGATAATTCAATGGAAATTGTTGAGGGTATTTGTTCAAATTTTACCAAAATATCCTCAGGAAAAACTTTTTTCTCAATGTGTTTTATCTCAATTTCTTCGCTCATACTTTTTAGAATTTTACCAATACTGTTTGCATTTTCATAAAGATTTTTTCGAACATTTTCATCGAATGCAATGATAATTGAACATTGTCTTAATCCACCTCTAGCTTTTACATCCTTTAAAGGAAAAAGGTAAGCAAATGTTATGATCCCTTCTTTTAGAAAAGGAATTATGGATTCTCCTCTTAGACTATGTTCATCTGTTTCTGTGCTAAAAGACATTACACCGATCATTACTTTCATGACAATCTTTTTTGTATTATCATCAGATAGGTTCTTTTGAAAAACTGCAGTTGGTCCTAATTTTTCATCAAGGACTCCTATACACATTCCTAGAACCATTTAAAATCCTCAGAGAAATCTGTCTCATTTTCACTAATGTTAAAAGATTATAAGGATTATTCTATCTACATAATTAATTATAAAGATTAAAGTGAGATATTTTTAATAAAAAAAGTTTTAGGGGCATTCCCCCAACTTCTTTTATGCAGCATTTTGAGTCCCGAATTTTACTGCTTTTTTGATCTTTTCCACAATGTAAGAATCTTCTTACTTTTTTCTCCCTCAAAATTTGTGGTTAATATTTATATTTTTTTAAAAATTATTATGAATTGTCTCGCGACAAAAAATTGAGTATCTTTAATAAGTTGTTTATTTAAAAAGACAATCTACTTTTTATTAGTTTAAATTTTTTTTCTGAAAATATTCTTCTAATAGTAAGAATCATCTTTAACTTTTTATAAAATAACGCTAATTTCTAAATGTTATAACTTACTGAGAGGAGTCTGGGAATAATTACTAATTCCACTTATAACGAAAATAGAAATAATGTATCTTTTAGAAATATCTTTAAAATTTTTTTGAAAACAAGTAGAAAACGTTTGATTCTTTTTATCATCAGTGGTGCTCTTATTTTTCTAGCAATAACGGGATTTCTGATGGTGTGGTTTTCATATCGTACAACTGCTTTTGCACAATATATTGATAATTATCATAACTGGAATAATGATGATCTTATTAGTGTCTTTTCTAGTAGAACAGATAGTGGCATACCTGAATATGACCTTGATTATATGGAAAATTTCACTAGAGAATTTCGGGGGGCAGCAAATAATGTAATTCCGAATGTAGCAGGGAATAATTATACTTCTGCTCTAAGTGGGCAATTTTATGGATTCGATTCACTTGAATTTGTATGGCTAGATTACGAAATTATGACATTAAATATTCCTGCTTATGATATACTAGAAAATTTCCTAGTAGCAGGTAGAATGCCTATGAATTCAAGCGAATTATTATATGTCCAAAGGTATAGTTTTGCAAATTTTTGGGTAAATGATACAGCAACTATTTATGCAGTAGAAAATCTTGTAACTCTTACACAGGATTACAATATTGTTGGTGTTGTTCAAAATATTGATTATCTATTTCCTTCTTATGGTTTTTCAGGAGATATTTTTGAGTGGTCTGATATTGTTGGTGAATTTGATACTTATTATAGAGAAGAATTATTCCTAACAAACATTGAGAATTTTACTGAAATAATTAATAGTTATCCACTATTTTCTGGAGTAATAATGCAAGCAACTGACTTCAATTATGACATTACTGCCATTGATTTAGCTAAACTTTATGACTTTATTAACAATTTTCCTACAGGAAGTAATTATTATTATTCAAATATAGTAGATTATTTTGTTGATGTTTGCCCTGACCTTAGAACAGCTTTAATTAATTTTGCTGAATTTTGGAATGAAGAAGTTGTTAATATTATATCAATTTGTGCTCCCTTGCTCTTTCTTATAGGATTAATTAGTATGGTTACATTAAATATCGGCTCACGGGAATTAGAAAGAACATTTCGTATTATGAAGTTGAAGGGATTGGATTATAGCTATATTCAAAAAATGATTTTACTCGAAAATGTTTTATTAACACTATTTAGTATGTTTATAGGTTCATCCTTAGGATTGTTGGTTGGATATCTCTATAGTTTAGGTTTAGAAAACCATTTTGCCCATTTCTATTCAAGTCTTTTCACAGAACCTTCTTTATACGTTGGAATAGCTGCTTCTATACTCATTCTTTTTGGTATAGGATTTTTTATTGAAAATTCAATTGCTAAAAGTACTATTAAAGCTCAAGATCAATTTAAATTAAAAAGAGAAAAATTACGCAAAATATTTTCTACAAATGAATTTCGGTTATTAGTAGTCACTTTAGTAGTTTCAATTGTTGCTTGGGGTGGATATCTTGTTTTTAGATATACTGGACCTACTACCTTCTTTACTGCTATGTGGTCTTATCTTTTTCTATTTTGGTTTTTAATAATTCTAAGTATCACTCTTCTTGGTCTTTTCATTTTACTAATGATAGCTCGATTGTTAGCTATACTATGGACATTTATTGGAAAAAATATCTGGCAAAAAAATAAAAATCTTTTAACTTTATCAATAAAACATATTACTTTTAATAAAAAGAGTTATCAGAAGATAGTAATAATCTCTCTTATTTTTGGTCTAGGATTTTTACCAGGATTGATTATGAAAAAATCAACGCAAGATCAACTTGCTCTCGAAGCTGAATTAACTGTTGGCTGTTCCGAATTAGCAATAACTAACTGGTTCGATCCATCGGAAAATAAAAGACCTCAAATAGAATCGTGGGATTGTGTGAGTAATGTTACAGAAGTGACTGTTTACAAGATATTTAATTTCAATGAGTATTTGTATTATCCACGAGCCTTTACAATGAATTTAGTTGTAATAGATGAGCTAGAAAATTTCACTAATATTATTAATTTTACTTTATTAGAACAACAAAATATTACTAAGGAGGATATTCTTTCTCTAAGTAGAACATCAACGTTTTTCATGGATACTAAATATACAAAGAAAAAGAATTTTGAATTTGGAGATAATTTTGAATCAACTGATTTTACATTACAAAGAAATGAATTTAATCTAACATACATTAAATCATTCAAATATTTCCCATTATTACCTCTCCCGAAAAAAGAATTATTTTACCAATTTATGGATTATTACTCGATGGTAACAAGTAGAGAAACTGGTAATTTAATTTTAGATTCTCAAGATGTTGATTCAAATATTGCAGTTGATAAAGTACTATTAATCAAACCAAGATCTGTTGAAGACATATCTACAATAAAATTCCTATTAAGAGGTCTTAGATTTAGGGCATATACTGAAGAGGATATCAATGCCAATCTTTATCTTAGTATAAGTTCTTTCTCAAATAGTCTATTGATTTTAACAACAATAATGACAGTTTTTACTTTAATATTCGTAGGTTATTTCTCAGCAAGAGAAGTTTACTTAGATAGAGTAAGAATAATCGAATCGTTTTACAGAGTAGGTGCAAACAGAAGACAAATATGGGGAAGTTTTACATTAGAATTATTATTCACAGCAGTTTTACCAATAATAATTTCCTCATTTGTATATTTGCCATTTTATAAAGTTCTAGGAACAAACTTTTTGAATGTTCAAGAAAAATTTTACTATATGCAGATTTGGCATCCTGCATGGATTTTAATATTGACATTAGTTGTTGGATTGATAGCAATTAGTAGTGGATGGCTTTTAGGAATCATTCCTTTAGTAAGGAGCTATAAACCAATCAAGCAGGAGTAGATAAAAATTGATAGAATGTAAAGATTTAATAAAAATTTATACCGATAGTAACTCAAACACACGAATTCCTGCTCTACGTGGAATTGATTTGAAAGTTAGACCTGGTGAAATTATTTCTATTGTAGGTCCTAGTGGTTCGGGTAAGACTACTTTTGTGAATATTCTTGCAGGATCTGAAACTATCTCGAGTGGAACCTTAAGAGTTGGTAATTTTCAGTTAGAAAAAATGACTCCTGAAGATATGATTTCATATAGATTAAAAAACATTGGAATAGTTGATCAATTTCCAGAGAGAAATCTTTTCTTAAATTGTACTGTTTTAGATAATATACATTTTTCTTCTAGTCTCTTTACTAATGATCTCTCAGAAGTTAAAGAACGGAACAATCAGATTCTAGAAGCTTTAGACTTGTTGAAATTTAAAAATCGCAGAGTGGGATTTTTATCAGGAGGAGAATTGATAAGAGTAGCTACTGCAAGTGTTTTAGCTAAAAATGCTCCAGTCTTATTGTGTGATGAGCCTACGGGACAACTTGATAGTATTAATACTGAAAAAGTTAAACACTTGTTAAGATCAATTACTCGAGATTTTGGTACTACTATAATTGTTGTTACACATGACTTGCGATTCCATGATGGAGTAGATAAAACATGTGAAATACGTGATGGTCGTGTTTCTTCCTTTATTGATATTGAAGAGCAAAGACTTTATGGTGAAAACACAAGTTTTCCACTTAAATTTAGAGCTCATATCGATTCTTCTAATAGTATTCGAATTCCTGATTTAATTATGAAAACATTACAATTAGAAAGTGATGTAGAAGTAGAATTAACTAAAAGAGGCAAAGTTGCTCTTACCCATCCTGCTTCTATTAAACCATTAGATGTTGAATTAAAAGAATTGAAGAAATTACGAAAGACTATTAATATTCAACCACTGGAAGAAAAATACTGGAAAAACAAAGATTTAGCTATTGAGCTTCAAAATGTCTCTAAAATTTATCGCGGGAAATCCTATGATGTCCATGCACTTTCAGAGGTGGATGTGAAATTTAGTAAAGGTGAGATAGCTTTTATCATTGGTCCAAGTGGTTCTGGCAAAACTACCCTTATCAAATTAGTTGCGGGATTAGAACCGAGTAGTGGTGGAAGCATTCGTTTATTAGGATCTGATTTTAGTGCTCTTTCTGACAAACAAAAAGCTCACTTCCGACTAGAGAACATGGGTATAGTTTCACAACAAGGCAATTTGCATCCATATTTATCTATATCAGATAATCTCTTTTTGAAAGACGTTTTTTCCGATGAAAGAAATGATAATAAATTTCTAGAAGAAAACTTAACTCAACTTTTTGCTGATTATCAAATAGAACATCGACTCTCTTCCTATCCATTGGAGATATCTGGAGGAGAACTTCAACGCGCAGCATTAGCAATCGCTAATTATAAATCTCCACAAATAATTATCTTGGATGAACCAACTGCTAATTTGGATTCAGAATTAGCTCAAATTGTTATAGAACAAGTGTTTGAATTTCATAAAAAAGTTGGTGCTACTATTCTTATTGCTACTCATGATATTAATATCATCCATGAAGGTAATAGAATTGTTGAATTAGTTGATGGAAAGATAAATCGAGATGGATTTCTATTTAATCCTAGTTAATAAAAATATTAGCAAATTAGTTTGATTTAAACTATTATTCATTTTTTATTTTATAAATTATAATATTATTGTAAAACTAGATACTCTAAAATTAAAAATTCTAAAATAAGAAAAAAATAAAAAAAATAGACTAAATTTCAAATTATGTTTTATGCTTATCTGCAAAGCATTACCTATTACTGATATTAATATCTCTTTGGTTTTCGTTTTTGATAGCATTCTCTACAATAGACAGGTCGCACACCATCTGGTTTGAATGGTACTTCTGTCTCTTCTCCACAATCTGCACAAGTTACTTTGTGCATTTCTTTTGGTTGATCATTTCTTCTATCTCGATGGCTCAATAATCTTTTCACCTTATATTTACGAGTTATACTTAATTGAAAACAAAAATCCAAAGATTTAGCCTACTTTTAGTAACTAGTCACGAAAAATATCTTACTAAAAATAATCATAATTATTTTCTTCTTCTTCTTTGTTTTAAATTATGTATTAAAATAACATCTTACAATTTGTTTTTTAAATTTATTCTTTTGCTACAAAATTTTCCTTTATTACCATTTTTGCTAGTTTTTCTTAAAGTATCCTTAGTATTAAAAATCCTTAATTAATTCAAATGCATTTTTAATATCCTCTGCAATCATTTTTCTTTTAGATTTTTCAATCAAATAATTTTTACCAACGGGTACATAAGATGGAAAAACTCTGATATTATTATAGTAAAATTCATTTTTTCTAATTTTATAGGTTGAACCAGCTGGAATTGTTCTTGATCCAATTATTCTATTTGAAATATAATTAAAAGATTTTATTGCCACATCGCCCATAAGCATTATTACTTTTAAATTTGGAAATTGTAGAAATTCTTTTTCTAAAATTTGTGAACAATTCTTTATTGTAGCAGTAGAAATGCTATAGCCTATTTTTGCACACTTTATTGCTGAAGTAAGATAAAAGCCCAAATTTAAAATATCTTCAATTGAATTTACTTTACATTCAGCATCATTAAAAGCTTGAAGTGTAGTGGTCATATATTCCGGACTATTATTTGAATAAAAATAATCCTTTGAGTTAATTGGCATAGCTTCTACTATCATAAATACCTTAACATTATCAGGATTCAATTTCACTTTTACGATTTGATAACCTTCCTTGTTAACATCCTCGCAAGGAAAAGCTTCACATTTTAGATTATTATTTATCATTGCTTCTTATTCCCTCCATCATATACTTTACCAATACTAAATGCTCTTGCAACTTTTTTTCCGATTGAATAATAATTCGAATCTAAGGAATAAATTAATAGATTCACATCTTCAGTTTTTGGTTTTCCTAAATTGGTTATTATTTCTTCATTAACAAATGTTTCAATTATTTCTCCTACAAATATTTCCATGCTATTGATTTTGAATTGTTTAACAACTTTACATACCATATTCACAGGACATTCTTTAATTAATGGTGCAGATTTTAGCTTTCCATAATAAGATTTGAATACTCCTGATTTGTCTTTTCTATTCCCATGAACGATACCACAGAAATCTGTTTCTTTAGCTTGATCAGTAGATGGAATATTCACACTGAATTCATTATTTTCACGAGCACCAATGTTTGTATAATGACTTTTATGTGAAGAAACATATATTGTAGCTGGTGCTAAACTCATTATTCCTACATTAGCTAATGTGTTATAAGTTGGTTTATTATTTACTATAGTCCCAAAAAGAGCAATAGGTAATGGCTATATTAGTACTTTAGAACCGACGTTTATTTTAGACATAAATTCTAATTCATAATATATAATATTAATTTTTAGTGTTTTTATTTACTGTTTTATCCATAGCTTAGATTTTTTTCAAAATTTTTAAATATAATAAGTATGTAAGTATATGTAGAATTATGTCTAACTTTCCAGGGGGAATTAATTATGGGCTCAAATTACAGCTTTAATCTGGATAATTACGAATTTTCAAGAATTATAGAACTTCTAAGAATAGGTAGTATTCTATTATTAATTTCTTCAGTTCTGGCATTCGTTCAAGCATCAGTATTTTTTTCTTTGATAGGGAATTATAGATATGCTGTAGGGATTACAGTATGGATAGTAGATTTAACTTGTGTTTTATTAGAAATTCCAGCATTTTTCTTGTTATTGTATGCAATTGATGTTTTTTCTCAAAATTTAGATAATGAAAATTTCCGACGAACTAAAATTATTAAAATTCTCTTAGTAGTTTATCTTTTTATTTACTTCATATTTTCTTTAGTAGTGCTTATTTTATTTCATACTCCGATAGGAAATACAGGTAAAATTATCGTAGCGAAAAATCTGATATTATTACCAATTTTAGCTGTTACTTTGATTTTTTGTAGTCTCTTATTTAACAATCTTCAAAAAATCGGTTATGGTACTCGTTTACTAATTACTCCTTTAATACTAATGCCCCTACCTTCTATTATGGGTTTTATAATTGGTATTATAATCCTCACTAGTGAAGAAGCTTTTAATTCAACATTTGACACCCTTGAAACAACAACAATTTTCTGTTATTTATTTATTACTTTGATGCTAACAGCTGCTTTTACAGAATTTTTCTTTTCTATAAGAAAACTCTCTAAAAAAGCAAAAGAAATTATTGAACCAATGAGTAATAATTCAAAGACAATTAGAACCTAATCTTTCTGTTACAAATTGGATAACTGTGATTTGTTGAAATGTATTCTTCAATGTGTACTTGGTGAAAGGTACCAATACTGTATGCGACATTGTAGAGCTTTACTATTATCTTTTTGAAAGACATAATAGATCATATATATAATTTCATTATTTTTCCCATAATAATTTATTACTGAATGAAATTTTCTTTTATCCTTGTATAATCATTTTCGAGTCTAGTCATGTGTCTTTTCCTCATTTCCTTCATCCATGGTAAATCTTCATCTGGATTAGTATCTTGATAAGATCGTGTCAATCTTGCATACTTGAGTAAATCCATTAAATTCATGAATTGATTGAATTCATATTTCCAATTTTCAGATATATTTCGTATAGATCTATAACCCTCAATGAAATTTTCAAGTATCTTATCTTGTTTGTTAGGAGAATATTCTCTATACTCATCAATACCAAATGCAAATTCTGCAGTGAAAGGATAATATGCTGAATCATCAAGATCTATTATACTAAAAGAATCATCTACCCACAGAATATTATCGCTACAAAAATCATAATGAATTAAACCATTATTTTTTTGATTAAATTCAAGTGAGTCAATCCAATTTTTCATTTTTAAAAGATTTTTTTCAATTAAGGGATTTTCCCCTCTTAACCAAGAAATAGCATTATTGATATCCTCTTTCCAATCTCTGCGTATTCTTTCTTTAATGGGAATGAATTTCAAAGATGTTTCATGGAATTTTGCAACCATTTCACCAAAATGAAATAGTTGATGAGAATTCATATCTTCAAAGTCAATCTGTTTTCCTGGCATCAAGTGAAAAGCAACTGCATGAAATTCAATATTTCCAAAATTTACTGTTTCAACAAAATTTTTCGATTGAGAAATTATTGGAGTAGCAACCGGAATTTTATTTTTAGAGAGATGATTAATGAAATCTATTTCTGATAATATTTGATTTCTTGTTCTTTCTTTACCAGGAGTAACTCTAAGAATTTCCATTTTATTATTTCTATAAAAACCAAAAATAAAATTTGCACTTGCTCTGCCTTGTGTTAATATATCATTATCTCGTTTCCAATGTTTTAGAAGATCATGGGCTATAGTATGCTCTCCATTTTCAAATGGTTCTACAATCATTTTCATTATTTTTACATTCATCAATTTTAATCACCTATTATTTTGAATCAAATCCTTGTCTCTAATTTTAGCTGTTTGAACAGTCATTTGTTGTAGATGTATTAGTTCTTCTATTTCCTCCACAGTAAAATCTACATTTTCTCTTTTAGAATCTTTACCAGCTACATAATGATATATTTCTTCATATTCTGTTTCTAAGTAGTATTCTTTCTCGAAATATTTACAAATTGTATCAATATCTTTTTTCAGAATTGGTAAATTCTTTTTGTAACCTGCTTCGCTTCGATTTGATAACAATCTCATATCTATAGCCTGTGGAAAATCTATAATATATGGTTTAGAATCATGGAAAAGAATATTGTACTCAGAGAAATCTCCATGTATCAAATGCGCTTTTTGATACATAATTTTCAATTGCTCAACAATTTCATCAAATACCTCGACTGGTTCTTCTAAAATTACATTACGTAATTGTTTCGCTGGTATCCAATTTTCACCAATAAAGCTCATTAGAATAATGTTATTAACTTTCAGAGCAGGAGTTGGAACTCTAATATTCGCTAAATATGCTAATGATAATTTTGTATATTCAGCTGAAGCAAAAGAAGTTGCTCTTGTTTGAGGATTTCCAACTCTCCTTCTTTTCGCTTTATTGTGTGAAGTTAATTGTAACCTAAACATTTTAACAATTAATGGCGCACCATTTAAGTGAGCGACATAAATCGAAGCTTCCTTTCCTGAATTTACTTCTGCTACTAAATCAGAAATTGCACCATATTTAATTAGTTCATCTCTTAATAAATCATAACTTATTTCACTCGTATGTCTTTGCATGAAAGTTGGATCAAAATCACCTGCATCATAGTATTTATTCTCAGATCTGCTTATTGTTTCTCTTTCAGGTCGCTCCGCTACACGAGCTGTTCTTTCAACTCCTTTGATTTTTTGAACAGATTTAATATGGTCGGCGTTTTCAATATCTTCTACTCTCATCAATTCAAACGTTGAAATATCAGCTGAAATTGAATCTTCTAATAGAATATCATTTTCTATTTCTATATTTTCTTCTATTTTTTTAGTTAATTTTTCTTTTCTATTTGTGTTTTCTACCAATCGTGCATACCTCAAATATTGGTTTAATAAATTCTAGTGGGAATATATATTGTAGAAAAATTCGTAAAATTTTAATTACTAGAATAGAAAAGAAAATCATCTAACCTAAGTTATTCAAAGATTTCTGTTCTAAAATTAATTTTTTGAATCTTTTCTACCTAACTTCGTGTTTTCGTTCCTACAAAAATATCTGAAACGTATTCTCAATCTACCAAAGCAAGGCAAAGGTTAGTTCTAATAGTTAATCTAATTTTGAGTTGAGACGTTTCACTAAATTGTTGGAACGATAATTTTGTCCATTCCAATCAGTTGTGACGTCCTCCTTAGCAATATTTAGCAAAATCATTTTTTTTTTGCTAATTTGAAGAGATTTTTATTATTTATAAAATATTTTACAAAACCAGATTTGTTGTACTAATTTATATAGAATTTATATCTTGGTGTGTTTTCTACTCCTCCTTCCCAGATATATTCTAATTTCCTAATTACCTTATTTTCAGATTCTAATTTTTCTAATATTTGATAAATCAAAGGAGTAAATGTATATCCGTCAATTGTTGATAATTTTTCATATTCTTCTTTTGATAAACCTATTTTTTCGGTTATTTCACTTATATATGTCCATATTTCAGCTATATCCCTTTTGCCATTATTTAATGCTTCAAAAATAACGCTTTCTAATTTATCATTATAATTGAATATTGGTATTTCCCGTTCTTCAACCAGAGGTTCAACTGTTACTTTTCCTCTTGATAGTGTAATGAGGGAATTTTTTGAGGGAGTAAATTTCCAGGGAAAATTAATGTTCTTAAGTTCAAATCCAATCTCAAAAGAAGTAAAGAATGAGCTGTTTTTTGAGTAACCAATATGCATTGGTTGCATCCAATTTGCTATGAAAATATTGTCTGGATAATTAGGATGAAGTACTACAAAAGCAAAATGACCTAGAATGTCTTTACTGACATTTTTAATTGCAATTTTCATATCTTCATTTTTTTTCAATTCTTCTTCTAATAAATAACTGAAAATTTCACTATCGCAAAAATCTAATATTTTTTCATTCTTTTCATGGTCAAAATATTCAGATTTTGATCTAAATGTATAACCAATTTTTTCCAATTGATTGACAAAGTCAAGATAATTAGAAATTGTACCATTATGCATTGTTACAAATTTCTTATCACTATTCCAAAATGGGTGTGCTTTTTCTTTTGTGTTTGTTTCAGCATTAGTTTTATTTTTAATTGCGTATCGTGTGTGGCCAATTCCTAAATTCGCACTGTAATCTACTAAATTGTATTTTTCCTCAAAGAATTTTATAGGTCCAGTATCCTTTTCCATTTTGATTTTTCCATCTTTTAAAACAGCTATACCAGTTGCTTGAGCTCCAATTATTGCTTCTTGTATTCTTAGGGATTCCATAATAATAGGAATAGCATTTTCATTTCCAATATATCCAGTTAAATGACACATTTAATTTAAGCTCCACTAGTAAGTTGAGATATTATAATTCTATTTTTACATTTTGATTTATCAAGAATTTTTCAAGTTCTTCTATGGTAGGTAATGAAGCCATAGCACCTTTCTTTTGAATTACTATTGCTCCAACAGCATTCCCAATTAAAGCTGATTCTTCTAAAGTTAACTTTCTTACTAATCCATAAATAAATCCTGCATTAAAACCATCACCTGCTCCTGTAGTATCTTTTGTTTCAATTTCAAATGAAGGGATCTCACAGAAATGATTATTCCTTTTTTTAACTATTGAACCTTCTTTTCCCCTCTTTAATGCTATTATTTCAATTGGATATTTTTCAAATAATTCATCAATTGATTTTTGTTCATCAATATTCACTTTATTTAGAATAAATTCCAATTCATCTTTTGAAGGCAAGAAGATATCTGTTTGTAGGAGAGCTTTATGTAAAATTCTAGAAAATTCTTTTTCATTTTCCCAAAGTGATAATCGAATATTAGGATCAAAACAAACCTTGCCACCATTTTTTTTGCATAATTCAATTGCTCTAAAAGTTGCACTTCTAGCGGGTTCTTCTGTAAGTGAAACTGTCCCAAAAAGCAAATATTTCAATTTAGAGAAGAAATTAGGTTTGAGTTCACTTGGAGAGAGTTTTAAATCTGCTGTGTTTTTTCTATAAAAAAAGAAATTTCTTTCGAGATTTTCATCGTAATAAACAAATGCTAGTGAGGTTTTTTCTCCACTTTTCGCTTTTACAACTGAATCAACATTTATACCCTCTCTTGATAGTATTTCTAGTAAATAATCACCAAAAGGATCATCACTAATTTTTCCAATAAAAGCAGTATTAATTCCTAAACGAGCTATACCTACTGCACAATTTGCTGGAGCACCACCAGGACATTTTTCAAATGTTAATAAGTCCTTTAATTTAGCAATTTTACTTGGTATAAAGTCGATTAGTATTTCTCCTATTGTAATAACGTCCGGCAATGACAATTTAATCACTTGTCAATAATTAGAGTTATTTTAGAAAAATATTCCTCTTAACAACTCACGTAAATGTTTTTTAAATATCATACATTACACCCCTTAAGTTAACCTTATTAATTTGAATTGACTATTGTTGTTAAATTATAGTTGAAGTGATAACCAACTAATCCTATCATATTAGGAGAGAAATAATAGTTGAGTGAAATATTCCTTGATTGTGATTCCCCTTGCGTAAGTTGTTCTTACAATCGTGTTTTTAAAATTGAAAATTACAATGGACGTTTTCTCCATGGTTCATATTATTGTGCGAATGATGGAATTCTCTATTTATGTAAAAAAGGAGTAGGCTTTAGAATGGTGAGAGGACAAATGAGACCTTTTTGTCCACGCTGTGATAGAGAACTTGGTTTACTAAATTTGAGTTATAATCAAGGGAAAGATTTTCGACCATTTGGTGATGATATATTACTCATTGTCCGTATACCTCTACAATCTCGATTTGATATTACAAAAGTTCTCAAAGGTTCCTATTTCAAAGA
>Ga0307379_10000094_pt1 | contig 149265 bp, 114 predicted proteins | sample UN2MG_FD_202237 | JGI IMG/M metagenome (GOLD analysis project Ga0307379, IMG submission 202237) | Soil microbial communities from Risofladan, Vaasa, Finland - UN-2 | ecosystem: Environmental > Terrestrial > Soil > Coastal area > Acid sulfate soil | place: Finland: Risofladan, Vaasa...
GTGGCTACGAGTATTCGAAACGCGAAGGACGCACTGTCAGAAACATTCATCCATTCCTGACAGATCGGGAGAGGTGTTTTCCCTTGACAGGCGTTTTCATAGACGTTGGTACATTAAGAACATTAATCCAACAGGTCCCGCTCTTTTCTCGGCCATACGCGATGACCAACCGGGCGCATCCAGTCTCGGCCCTTGTGGCGCGCGCGTAACGGAATTCAACCTAAAACGGGCAGTCAATATTAATGTTCTTAATGTACCAACGTCCCTCTGTTCTCCTTTTTCCCGACAGACTTGCAGTAGCATGATAGCCGTGCTACCATGTATATATGATACGGTCTTTCGCTGACTCGGGAACGGAGGACATATTCAATGGTCGCAACAGCAAAGGTGTCCGGAGCACATGTCCGCGATCCCTTTGGAAAATTGCCGCAAGAAAGCTCGACCAACTCGATTCCGTGGAGACCCTTGATGAACTGCGGATTCCGCCGGGCAATCGGCTCGAATCCTTGAGCGGAGATCGCAAGGGGCAATTCAGCATCCGAATCAACGAGCAGTACCGTATTTGTTTTTTCTGGACTGACAATGGCCCCGGAGAAGTTGAGATTGATGATTATCACCGGGGTTGACCCAAATCGGAGGTGACAGATGGTCCGCGTACCCACTCATCGTGAGCCGACTCATCCGGGCGAGATGCTTATCGAAGAGTTTCTGAAGCCGATGAAACTTTCCCAGAGCGAGCTTGCCAACGGCATCCGCGTGCCTTACCAGCGGGTGAACGAGTTGGTCAACAGGCGTCGCGGTATCACTCCTGCCACCGCCTTACGGTTGGCAAAATACTTCGGCACCTCTGCGGCCTTCTGGATGAACCTGCAGCTGCGGTGGGAATTGTATCATGCCTCGCAGTCTGAGGCGGGTGAGCTTCGAAAGATACAATGCGTTCAAAGAACCGGCTGAAGGCCGTTTTCAGACTTGACCGGCTCCTCCAGCCAAAGGCTGGACGAACAATGGAGGGTCTGGAGGTGTTCTTGCTTCCCTTCCACAGGCCCGTGACCGTCATGTTACCGGCCTTCTTCGCCATGTTATGCGCTGCTGTATCGGGGCAGTCGTTCGCACGGCAGCAGGGAGGAGAGCCTTCAACCGCCGGCAGCGAAGAACGGGAAGAATCCAAGAAAGCTTTCGTAATCGTCGTCACGCAGCCCTCCGGGGCCCGAGTTTTTGTGGACGGCAAGTTGGCGGGAGAGTCGACGTTGGCACTTCATCTGGATCGGGGGCGCACATACGAGATATCAATCGAGCGACCGGGTTACCTACGCTTCTCGACCGCGTTCACGCCGACCAGGGAAAGGCAGCGGCTGGACGTCAAGCTAAGCCGTGAAAAACCGGGCGACAGTAACAAACCAGAGCACAAAGCGCCACCGTTTCCCATTGACATCAAGCTTGACGTTCGCGTCGGTATCAATACTGGGTTGGCGTTTTCCGCAACAGACGACAATGATGCCCTCCCGATCCTGATGGGATTTGAGTTTGGCCCGGGGCTTGCGATAGGCAACCATGTCAATGTTGTGGCGAATCTAAATGTTCGATGGATAATCTGGGTTGCCAGCATCCAGGCCGACCTTGAGGCCTTCGTGTTTCCATGGGACAAAAATGGCTTTTTTTCAAAGTCGGACCTGGATATTTCTACCAAAGCTCTTGTTTCGATTGTGAGTCACGTTCAAGCAACTCTGAGGGGATTGCATTGCTGGCGGGTTTGGGCTGGTGTTGGCGCAATGGGTTCTGCATGGACTTTGATTACACGAGGAACCTGAAGCTCGACCAGAATAGAATTGGTGTCGACTATTTAGCACACTTCTTTTCGCTCACCTTTTCGTTCATGCTCGACGTCAACAGATGCTATCATCAGGCCGTGTCCAGCAAGTGACACTTTTCCACTATGGACCCGAGAAGGAGCAGAGAATCCGGGACGCCCTAGAGCTCGATGCTCAGGCCGAGCCGGACACTGACATTCTCCGATGCAATGCAACCCAGGTTCAGGAAGAGTTTGTCGCTCAGGTGTGAACAACAGGGACGGAGTGAAAAATGAGATCTTGATATGGAAGAGATATTTCTTCTAGAACTCCGTCCCGCACCACTGGCAGCGCGACACCTTCTCGCCCGGCAGGGTCTTTAGCGCCGCCTGGCAGTTCGGGCAGGTCACCCGGTGCTCGGTCCGCTCGAACATGTCCTGGTACTTGCCGATGCGCTCCTTGACCTTGTGCAGGCTGTCGATCAGCTTGCGGCCGTTGACCATCGCCGGATCATCCGGATCCAGCAGTTCCCTTTCCACCAGGCCGGAGAAAAGGTTATGAAAGAGACCGGCCACGGCGGAGGCCATCTCGTCCAGGGCGTCCACCGTGGCCCGCTGGGCGTCGTGGATCTGGCGCACCTCGTTCTGCACTTGGGCCATGATTCGCACGTTGTCCTGACTCGGTCCCGGCATGGGTTCCCTCCTTTAACCGTGATCCTTGATGTGGTTTCAACGCGTCCCCGTATTTTTCTCCACCAAGGTATAGATAACCGACAGGTCGCTGTCTAAATCCATGGCGTCCGGGCCCTGGTCCCAGCTCAGCAGCCGTCCCATTCGACGTACAAAGTCGGTGTCGTCCTGGTCGAATGCAATTACCGAAAAGCCGGCCTTGGTAAATTGCTCGCGGCTGAACGGGGAACGTCCGTCGCTCCATGGGACAAAGGGTTTGCCAGGCGGCGTCAAAGCCGGGCAGATATTGTAGACAAGAAACTTGCCGCCGGGCTTGAGAGCTTCGTGAATGGCCTTGAGAAAGGCTTCGTCGGTAACGCCGAGGTGAATGACCCATTCGGGTTTGGCAGGCGTCCGGTAGGGGTGAATGTATCCTCGCTTGAGCGTGTTTTTGGAAAGAAAAACGTCCAGTTTGCTGCCCAGCGCCTCAACCGTCTTGGTATCTGCGGGAAACTTGCCAATAACGATCTTGACCCGCCCCGGGCCGAATGAGCCCTGGTCGTCAGGATACGAGTACAACTCTCCGAGAAAAGGCGCGACATCGATCCCGATTGTGTCGAAGCCCAACGAGGCCAGCAAGCGAAGCTGCCCGATATTTCCAAAACCGAAATCAGCCAGGCTCTGACCCTTGGATGGTTTCACCCCTGCGGTCCCGAGCAAATCGATGGCCCGGGCATAGGCGAGCGGGCTACCATGGTAAGTGAAGTAGTAAAACTCGGCCATCTCAGGGCCGGTCACCTCGACCAAGGACTGTCGTTCGGCTTCTGGCAACCGGGCTGCCGCAGCCGAGGTGAAAAACCGGTGGGTGTGGATATTCTTGTATAGCACCCTTGGCGCCGGTGCCTTGAGGGAAGCGGTCGCGGCAAGGAAACGATTCCCCAACTCCGAGGTCATCTCCGGCGCGAGCAATCGAGCCTCGTGTTGAAGCCGTTCGATAGCAGGAGCAGAAATTGATCCTGTACTTGTCTCAAGTGATAGCATCTTGGGTGCGGTATGATGGCAAGCAACCAAGGCCAGCGAAAGTCCCACAGGCCAGAAGAATCTAGAAAGTGGCTTCAGTGAAGTTTTCATCTTGCCGTCCGCTTGTCTTCCGTTTTATGGAAATCAATCGAGCCGCGAAACCGCGTCCAACGCTAACCTGTATAGTTGCTCACGCGTGTCCCGGAGATGACGCCAGGCGCGTGATTTCCACTTGAGGCCTGAGACGTCGTCTCCGGCGTATAGAATCTGCGCCAGGCGCAGCTTGCGAAAACGGGCCACGGCAAAAAAGGCCGCGGCTTCCATCTCTACCGCCAGGCAACCTTCCCGGCGCCGGCTTCGTACCTGTCCGGCCGTCTCGCGATAGAGCCCGTCGGTCGTCCAGGTCTTGCCCTCTATGAACTCTATCCCGGCTTCCCGGCAGGCTAAGCGCACGGCTTCGAGTGCTTCCGGGTGCGGGCGGACATAGCGGGCCGGCTCGAGGTAGTGATACGAGGTGCCCTCGTCCCTGAGCGCCTGGGTGGGTATTATCACCCGCCCGGGGGGGATCGACCCGTCCAGTACGCCGGCTCCGCCGCAGGCGATGAAGTCGCGGCAGCCGAGCGCGCTGAGCTCTTCGAGCACCGCAGCGGCAAAAGGAGCGGTCATGCCGGGCCAGGCCAGCGTGACGGCTTTGCTGCCTGAGCCCTTTACGTAGACCTTGAGCGGATCTCCCTCGCCGGGCAGCCGGCAGGCAAGATGCAACTTTTGGCGCCGGCGTTCGCGCTCGATCACCTCGCCGAAGAAGCAAAGTACGCAACGCCTTGGCAGGCGCTTGGCGCGCGTGCCCGGCCCAACCGGTTCAAGCACCGCTCGGCCGCGGCCCGGGTAATCGAGAATGGGAGTCTTTCCGAACACGCTATCTCTTTTGTGACAAGTCGGGGACATTGTCAATGCATTGACTGTATCAATGGGCGATGGTAGATGAAGTCGGAGGCGAAAGGAGCTGCAACCATGAAAAAAAACGTCCTTCTCGGCGGCCTGTTCCTGCTCCTGGCGGGTTCACTTTCGTGCTCTCGGTGCCAGGGGAAAAAAGACACATCCAGCTTGGTAGGCCTGATCCCAGGCGACATGGCGGCGGTGCTGATCTTGCCGGATCTGTCGGCCAGCGCCAAGCATCTCGATTCGTTGCTTACCAAGTTTTCGGTCGGGCCGCTGGCCACTTTCATCAGTCAGGGCAAGCTCGAACTCAAACGCAGGCTGGGCTTCGATGTGTTCGATGCCAAGGGCTGGCAAGCCGTCGGACTGGACCCCGGTAAGGGAATCGCCCTGGGGCTTGATCCCGGGCGCAGCCTGCTGGTCGCGGGAGTGGCCGACGCCAAAGTCTTCGAGGGGGAGATCCAAAAACGGATGCGTGACCTGGCCGCCGCCGACCAGTCATCGACTACGAAAGTCGGAGATCTGACGGTTACCACGCTTTCGGCAAAAGTAGGCGAGCGCAGCGTGCCGCGCCTGCACTATGCTCTTAGTGGCAAATTCGCGCTGCTCTGCGGACCAACCGGCAGCCCCGAACTCCTGGCCGCCGCAGCCGGGCAGGACAAGGCCAAGAGCCTGGCGGGCGCCAAGTGGTACAGCCAGCTTTCGGGCAAGGTCGAAAAGAGCGCAGATTTTTTGCTTTTCGCAAACGGTCCGGTCATCTCAAAGGCCCTGGCCCAAATGAAGCCGGAACTGGCCGCCGCCATGGGACAGGGCACGGCCCTGTCTTTTTCCCTCGGCCCGCAGGGCCTTTCGTTCGATTGTTTCCTGGGCCTGGTAAAAGCCAGTTCGGAAAAACTGATGGCGCTTACCGAGAACATCAAAGACGCGCATCTCGAGCGCCGCCTGCCCAAGGAGACAATCCTGGCCTTCAAGATCAAGGCCGATCTCAACAATGCCCTCGAGATGATCTTCGCCGCCAATTCCGAGCTGAAAGACGAGTATAAAAAGAGCATCGAGTTGGCAACCAGGATGCTGAAGGTCGACGTGCGTAAGGCCGCGATCGAAAACATGACCGGCAACGCTGTCCTGGGCATCTCGGTGTCCGGTGCAGACGAGATCAACAAACTGATCGCCAGCCAGGCACGGGCCGGCGGCGATATCAACGCGGCCTTTCAGATGTTCATCTGGGCCGAGTTGAAGGACGGCACGCGCTACAAGAGCCTGCTCGACGAAATCGTCACCAAGGCTGAGGAGCGCTTTCCGGGCAAGCGAACAAAGGAAGGCCCTCTCGACGTAATCAGCCTGCCGACCGAGAAGGGCGTCGAGGTGAACCTGCTCGACAGCGGCAACCTGGCCGGCATGTGCCTCGGACGGGGTTGCCCCCAGGTGGCGGCCAGGATGATCACCGGACAGGGCGGCAACCTTTCAACCGGCCTGTCCGCCGATTCGAAGAAGCTCTTCGGCCAGCCGTCTCTGTTGGCCGCCGCTTTCGATTTCGGCCGGGTGACCGATCTGCTTTCCAAACTGGATGCCGCGGCGCTGGGCGAGAGCGGTATGATGGTCAAGATGATCATCGACATGGCGGTCGGCGCGGTTAAGAACCTCGATCAGTTGACCGCGGTCGTCCTCCCCCGGCCCGACGGCGTGCTTTTCCGGGCGCACCTGAAGATCAAGTGATACACTTCGAGCGAGTCAATCGAGTGTACGGAAAGGGCACGGCCGGCACGACCGCGCTGCGCGACGTCTCTCTCGACGTCGCGCCCGGTGCATTCGTAACCGTGGTCGGCACCTCGGGTTCGGGAAAGACGACCATGCTGAACATCGTCGGCGGACTGGACACCGACTACGACGGCAAGGTGGTGGTGGCCGAGCGCGAGCTCAAGTCGCTCGGCGATCGGCAGCTGAGCCGCTTTCGCAACGAGACCGTCGGTTTCGTCTTTCAGCACTTCAACCTGCTCGAGCACCTGAACGCGTTGCAGAACGTGACCTTGCCGGCCTTCTTTTCCGGCGAGGACGAGGACCAGGCCCGCGATCGGGCCGAGCAGGTGCTTGGGCGCGTGGGCCTCTCGGACAAGCTGGACAAGCTTCCCGGCCAGCTGTCAGGGGGCCAGAAGCAGCGGGTAGCCATCGCGCGGGCGCTCTTTTCCCGCCCCCGGCTGATCTTGGCCGACGAACCGACCGGCAACCTCGACACGCGCACCGGCGCGCATGTGATCGAACTGTTCGAGTCGCTCAACGGCGACGATGGCTTGACCGTCGTCACCGTCACCCACGAGGAATTCCTGTTCAAAAACGCCAGCCAGGCCGTGCACCTGGAGGACGGCCGAGTAATGGGGGCCGCCTCATGAAACCCGGCAAGTTGGCAGGGCTCATTTCCAGCAACCTTCGGCGCAATCGCAAGAACCTGGTCTTTTCCTCGGTGGGCATCGTGGTGGGCATCTCGTCGTTCGTTTTCTTCATAGCATTAGGCAACGGCGTCAAGCGCGTCGTGGCCACCGAGATCTTCCCCGTGGAAGCCAACCGCATCAAGGCGGTCGCCCGGACCGCCCAATTCGGCTCAATGGCCGCGGGGCGGATCATAGACGACGAGGCAATCGGCAAGCTCAAGCGGCTTACGGGAGTCAAGGACGTCTATCCTCGCATGAAGCTGGCGTTTTTAGCGACCTCCTCTCTCGACGGGCGTAACATCTCGCCGGCGGCGCTGGGTCTGATGGCCAAGATCCCGGGCATCAACCGCTCGATGGTGGACGGCGTCAGGGGAATTCGCATGTGGCTCGAGATCATGGGCAACGGCGTCGATCCGCGCCTGGTCAAAGGCGATCTCGTAGCCGGCGAGTTCAAGGACATGCCCGAGGATCAGCCGATCCCGGTGCTGCTTTCGAAACGCATGATCGAGATCTACAATACCAGCTTCGCGAAAGCGCGTTCGCTGCCGCAGATCACCACGATGGTGATCCCTTTTCTTCCCCCCGTGCCGCTGACGTTGAACAACTCCTTCATCTCACATGGAACCCGCGGCCAGCCGCTGAAGACGAGGATGAAGATAGTCGGCCTGAGCCACCACGCCATCATGGGCGGCATCAGTATTCCGCTCGAGACGGCCCGCAAGTACAACCGCCGCTTCAAAGGCGAGCAAGCGGCGCACACCTACGACGCGGCCGTTGTCGAGGTAACGTCCTCCGACTATCTCGGCCGGGTACAGCAGGCCGTCCGCGGGATGGGTTTCGACATAGACATCAGCGAGCGGCGCATGGCCGAGAGTATCGGCCTGGTGGTCACGCTGGTAACGCTGGGATTCACGCTGATCAGCCTGATAATCGTGGGTATCGCGGCGGTCAGTATCGCGCACACTTTTTTCATGATCATTTACGAGCGCAAGCGCGAGATCGGCTTGCTGCGCGCGGTAGGCGCCACGCGGGCCGACATCCGCGGGATAATTCTCGGCGAGGCGGCCTTCATAGGGGTGCTGGGAGGCGCCGTGGGTATCGGCCTGGGATACGGGTTTTGCCGGCTGGTGGACTGGTTCGTGACCCACTTCTTGCCCGACTTTCCCTTCAAGCCCGAGTCATTCTTCACCTACCCGGCCTGGCTATTCTTCGGCGCGATCGGGTTCGCGATAATGTTCTGCGCCCTGGGAGCCTTCTTCCCGGCTCACCGCGCGGCGACGATGGATCCGGCAAGCGCCTTGACCGGCCGTTGAGGTGCGGATCTCTCTTGACTGTAAAAAGCATTGACTACACCCGCGCCAATTGATAACTTTCCGTGATCTAAGAGGATTCGATGCATCGCGGAGAGCTTTTTCAAGACCGTCAGGGTAGCCTTTGAAGCAACCTGTGAAATTCGGCAAGTACTTCCTGCTCGAGAGAATAGCCATCGGCGGCATGGCCGAGGTCTTCAAGGCCAAGAGCTTCGGGGTGGAGGGTTTCGAGAAGCTGATCGCCATCAAGCGCATTCTGCCCAACATCGCCGAGGACGAAGACTTCATCACCATGTTCATCGACGAGGCCAAGATCGCAGTGCAGCTCAACCACGCCAACATCGCGCAGATCTTCGACCTGGGCAAAATCGACGATAGCTTCTTCATCGCCCTGGAGTTCGTGCACGGCAAGGACGTGCGAACGATATGGGAACGCCACAGGCGGCGCGGTTTGCGCATGCCAATCCCCATGTCCGCCTATGTTGCCTCCCGCGTCTGCGAGGGTCTCGACTATGCCCATCGCAAGAAGGATGCCGCCGGACGCGAACTGCATATCGTCCACCGGGACGTCAGCCCACAGAACATCTTGCTTTCCTACGAAGGCGAGGTGAAGATCATCGACTTCGGGATCGCCAAGGCCGCCAACAAGGCGTCCAAGACCCAGGCCGGCATACTCAAGGGAAAGTTCGGGTACATGAGCCCGGAGCAGGTGCGCGGGCTGCCGCTCGACCACCGCTCCGACATCTTTTCGGCGGGTATCATTCTCTATGAACTTCTTACCGGTGAGCGCCTCTTCGTGGGAGAGAGCGACTTCTCCACCCTAGAAAAAGTGCGCAACGTCGAGATCCTGCCACCCTCGACATACAACCGCAACATTCCCGACTCGTTGGAGAAAATCGTCCTGAAGGCGCTCTCCAAGGATCCCGACGATCGCTTCCAGACGGCCTATAACATGCAGGAGGAACTGCAACGCTTCTTGATCATCAACAAGTTGGGCTTTACCCGCAAGGACTTGGCGTCCTACATGAAACGTGCCTTCAAATCCGACATCGAGCGCGAGTTGGAAAGGCACAAGCAATTTGAGAAGGTCACGGCGGCCCCCGGCCCGGCCGTGGTCGAAGAACCCGAACTGCCCACAAACCGGATCAAACCTTCCCCCGTGGCGATCGGAGAGATCCAGGCAACGCCGGTAGATGAAGATGATGAGGACGACGAAGTCGAGACCATCGTCTGGGACATGCGAGCCGGGCTTCCGGAAGAAGAACCCACCGACCGTGGGGCGACCAAGGTTCCGCCCCTGCCGCCTCCACGCCCCACTGCCCATGCCGAGACCGTTCGCCCGCCGCCCCCGCCGCGACCGGCGGCGACTGCGGAGGTGAATGACGAGCGGCAGAAAAATAATGAGACCACATCCGATTTGGCCGAGGAGACCTTCAGTGAGCCAACTCCGGACATGCATTCACCGTTCGCATTGGATGACGATCCCTTCCCCACCACCGAAGCCACGGTCTCGGAAGAACGCCCGATCACCAGGAAGCGCTCACCGACCAACACGATCATAATCGTCCTGGCCGTACTAGCCGTCGGTTTGTTCACCTTCGCCATCTTCAAATACCTTCAGCAACAGGGGCTGCTCGGCGGCAGCTCCAGTTTGTCCATCCAGAGCACGCCGCCAAACGCCCAGGTATGGTTGGATGGAAAATCGGTCCGCGGCCTGGTCGGCGACATAAAACCGGGTATACATCTCCTCGAAGCCAAGGCCGACAACTACCATCCATTCAAAGAAGAGATCAAGCTTGTCGCCGGTGAGAAAAAAAGCGTCGCCATCAGCCTGAAGTTCGTGCCGGCGGTGATAGAGTTCGACGTCACCCCGCCCGACAGCGTGGTCAAGATGGACGGTCAGCAGGTCGGTGACAGCAGCCCGGTCCGCCTGGAGGACGTCTTACCCGGCCTGGCCCACTCTTTTAGCTTCGAGCACAACAAGTTCAAGACGCAGACGAGCACATTCACGCTGAAGCCGCGTGAAAATCGCAGCGAGAAGATCGTCCTGGAAGAAAAGATCTTCGATCTGGACATCGATACCGTCCCCAGCGGGGCACACTTGTCCATGGCAGGCAAACCCGCGGGCAAGACGCCGAAAATCATCAAGAACCTGAAAGCCACGCAGCAGTACCACCTGGACATCAATATGCGCGGATACAGTACGTGGTCCGGCACGATTATCTTCGACGGCCTCCCGACCAAAACCGTCAGACTGCCGTTGACCCCCTTGCCCGCCAAACAACAGCCCCCACCTGCCCCGAAAGGCAAGTCGCCGTCCCCGGCTAAACCCGCCAAGCACGTAGCCGTGCCACACCGTAAACCGGCAACGTCGCCAACCAAGCATGCGGTGAGCAAAATCGACATGGGAACCTTGCGCCTCAACACCAGGCCGTGGAGCAAGGTATTCATCGACGGCAAGGACATCCACCAGAACACGCCCCTGCCGGGCTACAAGCTGTCGGCGGGAGCGCACACGGTCACCGTCAAGTTCAACGACGGTGGCGAGAAAACATTTTCGATCGATATCTTTCCGGGCCAGGCAACCAAGAAGATCGTCAAGAAAGAAGACTAGCGCGAATTTCCTGAAAAGTACTCATCACCAGTCTTCAGTGCCGTCGCGATCGTCGAGGGGATCGCCGCTTTCGTTGCGGCGGTCTTTCACCTGATCTTCTTGATGTGCCCGTTTATCCCGCGCCTTACGGGCGTTTTTGCTCTCGTTATTGTACCAGTCCTCGGTGCCCGACTGGCCGGCAAGTGGATCGCCTTCCTCGCGGAACTTCCTGAGTTTCTCCAGTCCCGCACGTATCAACTTGCGCCCGAAGTTGCGTACTTCTTCTTCCATGCCGTATCCGGCAACATCCATGGTGAGCTTGGCCTGGTGCAAGACCCTCGCCTGGCTGAACTCGAACAGGTACCCGGTCAAGGTCACTTCGTAGGCACCGTGCTTCAACTGGCACAGCCAGGCCCAGTCTAGACCCAGGGTTTGTCCCAGTCTCAGCACCTCGCCGCGAAGTTTGGAGTCGGAAACCGCCCGGCCGGCCCTCTCTAAGATGCGGGCGAAGCCGCCACCCGCCGCGCCGGCGATCATCTTGATGTCCAACGTAAGCAAGTTGCCGGCGTCCACCTTGATCACCTTGCCCCAGTTTTGAAAACCGGGCATCTTCACGACCAGCAGGTGATTGCCGGCAACCAGCCCGTCAAGACTCTCCGGGGTGACTCCCTTGAGTTTGCCGTCCAGGTACAGGTTGCCACCCGGGGGATTCGTCTTGATCGCAACACTGCCGAGCGGAAGCCCGGCCAGCGACGCCTTGACTTCGTTGAAGAGATTGATGACGAAATCCTGGTGCGCCGTTTTCGACAGCTTCAGGTGCGGATCGAACAGCAACAAGTCGATAAAGGCCCTCTTGGATTGCTCTTTGTCTCCAAGCATGGCGCGCCCGACCGCGATTAGCATGATGCTTTCTTTGTAGCGCGCCAGCGGTTCGATGAAGCCACCCATTTTCTCGAATGCCTGCCGGGCAAGAGTGGCCTGCTTGACTACCGTTCCGAATTCCATCTCGCGCAGGGCTTGCTTTGCCGCCTTCATTGCGCTGCGGGCCTTGTCGAGAAACTCCTTAATCTTCGGAGGCGGCTTGGCTTGAAGCTTGCTGGTCAGATCGAGCACCTGGATCTTGGGCGTCTCCCGCATCACCTTCCTGAGGATCTGAGTGATGGTTCCCGCCTGGTGAGCGAGATCATCCGCCATCCCGACGACGAACACCTGCGTGCGATCGCGCATTACGGCCTTGGCCTGAACCGCTAGCGAGAGCGCCAGAACCGAGCCCGCGGCCAGCAGCCACGTCCTGAGTAAGAAATTGGTACCGGGCTGAGACATGACCTTCTCCAGGATTAGAATTGAAACTCGATGGCTCCTTCGTTGGGCTGCGTCAGGTACCATACCAGCGCCGCCGTCCCGCCGGCCACGGCCAGCCCGCCGCCCACAATGACCCAGAACCACCATTTCTCATAAAAAGCAGCTCCTGGAGGAGCATAGGGAATGCAGCGCCCGGAAGCCCCATCGCATATTTCCCCGGTAGTGCAATCAGAATCCGAGTTGCATCGCGCAACCCCCACCGCAAGGTGCTGCTTCTTGCTTCCGGTTTCGGCCTCGGGCAATTTCACGTTGCGATACAGCGATGAGAAAAATGCGTCGCTGCGGGCCAAGAAGTTGTTGCTGGTCAGGTTGAGGGTGGCCGTCCGATACTGCAGCTTCTTGGGCGGTTCCATCTGGGCCAGGACGGCCTCCGCGGTCACCTCGTCGCCGCGCTGCCTGACCTTCACCACCAGCACCTTCTCCACCCGGGTCCAGGCACCGAATTCGAGCACGCCTTTCTCAGGCGGATCCTCGTCGAGGTCGGTCATCAAGGCTTTCAGCTTTCCCTTGAAGGTCGAAGCCTGGGGAGCCGCTTGCAGGTTGGCTTCGGCTGTTTCCTCATGGGTGGCGTAGAAATCCACCACCTGTCCCCAGGGCAAGTAGCCATCCTTTTCCAGCCTCATGAAATGGGAGCCTTCGGGGATCTTCACCAGGGTCAACGGGCTAATTCCCTTGAAGACCCCGTTCAGGTAAACCTCTGCTGCGTTCGGCGTGCTTTGAATCAGAACCGTCCCGGTCGGTGCCGAGGCTACTTCCTCTTTGACCCGGTTGAATATCTCGATCATCGACGGAGGAAATGTCTTGGTGTCGAGCTTCTTGCGCTTGTCAAACATGGCCACCGTGCGGAACTTCTCGGTGCCCTGCTCGTTGTCACCCGAGAGAATGTAGGCCGCCCCGAGATAGAGCAGGCATTCCAGGTACTCCTTGCCGTCTCCCAGCCTTCCGGCGGATTTCTTGAATTGCTCGACAGACTTGTCAAGGGCATCGATCGCCGCGTCCAACTCCAGGTTATCATACTGGTCTTTGCCTTTCTTGAAAAACTCGAGAGCCTTGGCGCGGGCGGCCAAGCGGGGATCACTCGCTCCCTCGTTGAGAAAGGCCCGTAAGTCGACAAGCTCGAATTCCTGGGCTCGGGAGAAGTTTTCCCTGACCAGGTGGTTGAGCATCGAGGCCGCCTTTTCGGAAAACTTATCCATGGGCACGCTGATACAGGCTGTCGGCGCGCCCGCCGCGGCCGCCGTGCTCCATACAAGTGGAGCTATCAGGCAAGCGACGAGCAGGGCCATTGTCATGTAACGTACGCTTGGCTCTTTCGGCAGGGCTCTCATCCAACTCACCTTCCTTTTCCAGGGCTATCCGCCAAACTGCAACAAGATCAGGCTCTGCGGCTCAGAGCTGCGCGGCAACAGAACCGCCAACAAGGTCACCAGCGTCGCCGCACCCACGCCCAGCGAAGTCCAGAACCACCAGGTCTTGTAGACCGGCGTGTGCTGCTCGAAGCGCTCCTCGTCCCTCAGGCGCAAGACTTCGACTTCACCAGCGAGGACCGCTGTTGATTCTAGCACATTCGAACGGCCCTTGATAAGCTTAGAAAACAGTGAATCCACGATCCGGCTGCAATCGGGCGAATCGGGCCGGAAAACACCGTCCTCGGCTCCCAGAAGCCCGCCGCCGTCGACCGCGTACAGACGCAGGCAAACGAAGACCTGCTGCCCGCTTTGAGTCAGCCGGCCGAGGGCCACGATCTTCAAGCCGGCCGCGGCGAGGATGCGGAGCAAGTTGCCGTCCAGCCGCTTCGCGTTTTCCATGCCTGACGTGAAACGGGCCACATTCCGGGTCAGCTCCTCGCCGCCGGGAATATCGAGCAAACGGCAACGCTGCTTGTTTTCCTGGCCCTCTTCCACGACCACTCTTCCCTGCCAGGTTTCATAGCCTGTCTTGCGAACCACCACCAAGTGCCGACCGGCTGCCAGATGCTCTGGCGTACATGGTGTCACCCCTTTGAAGAGACCGTCAACGTAGACCCTGGCCTGCCCCGGCATTGAAAACAGAGAGAATTTTCCCTCCGGCCCGCCGATCACCATGCGCCTGACGCTCTCGAATGTCCTGGCCATGCCGGGCGCAAAAACCGATTTATCAAGTTGCACTCTCCTGTCGTGCACCAGCAGACGGCGGAAAGCCTCCTGCCCCTGCTGCAGCTCTCCCGAGAGAATCTGAGCCGCCCCCAGGTATATCAGCGCGGCGATGTAGCCCCGGCGGGGATCGGTCTCGACCTCTGCCGGCACGCTCTCGAACAACCCGGCGGCCCTGGTCAGTTCGTCCACAGCCCGGGCCAGATCGAGGTTCTCGTAATCCGCAAGTCCCCGCCCGAGCGCTGTATGAGCCTTGGTGAAATCAGGCGAGGGACTCACCTCGCCGTTGCCGCGCAGGATGTCGTCCGTATCGAGGACGACAAAACCCTCCTGGCGCCGGAATCTCTCCAGTCCCAGGTGCTCGACGAGACCCACGACGCCGCGGCTGAAGACATCCTGGGCCGAGATCAGCACCGTCACCCTGGCGGGTGGTTTCGAGTCGCCCGCCCCGGCTGGAAACGCAAGCGCCAACACGGACAGTAAAACAATCACGAACGGGCGTGTTCTTTTCAGGCAGCCAAACATGGTCGGTTGACATATTTTCCCAGCAGTCACCCGAAGTCAAGCCCGCAGCTCATCTAAAATCTTGTGGCATTGACGATTTTTGACGAGCTGTTGTAAAATACTCGACGGAGGTGCGAAATGGGTTTGATCCCCGACGGTACAAGTTTTCTCTTCGTGGGCAAGTTATCTTCCATGACTCGCGAGCAAGCTCGCGCGATCGTGGAGTCACAGGGCGGCTCATGCCCGTCGGGCCTGAGCCACAATCTCGACTACCTGGTTGTCGGGGACGAAAATTCTCCGTTCTACGGCGGGGACAAGAAACCCAAGCAACTGAAAGCCGAAGCCATGATCGAATCCGGAGCACGCATCGCCATCATAAGCGAGCGTGATTTTCTGAACCTCATGGGCGAACAATCAGCGAATCATGCAGGCAGCGATCTGATCCACTCGTCCACCAACGGGTAGACCTCTTCCGGCGCCTTCTTTCCAAATATCAGGTCACCGGGGCCATCAGGTCGTGCACCCCGCTAATGAAAAAAGCGGGCCAATTTGCAAAACGAAATTCCTGACGCTAGCATGCAGATCGTGAACGCAGACATCGCACGCAAGGCCGCCGCAATCGTCGTCTCGCTTCCCGAAAACGTCAGCCTGGTGGCCGCCGCCAAGACCCGCACTCCCGACGAGATTAAATCGGCCATGGAGGGAGGGGTGACCGCCTTCGGCCACAACTACACCCAGGAAGCCGAGCGCAGCATCGCGGCGGTCGGCCGCGCGGCGGTCGCCTGGCACATGATCGGACACCTGCAACGCAACAAGGCCGGCAAGGCCGCGGCTCTTTTCGACATGGTCGAAAGCGTCGACTCCGTCAGGCTGGGCCTGGCCCTCGACCGGGCCTGCGCGGCGGCGGGCAGGGTCATGCCCGTGTTGATCGAAGTCAACAGCGCCGTCGAGCACAGCAAAAGCGGCGCACTCCCGGACGAGGTCGAGGGCATCGCCCGCGAACTGGCCGGGCTCGATCACATCCGCATCGAGGGCCTGATGACGCTGGGGCTTTTTTCTCCCGATCCCGAACAGAGCCGCCCCTGCTTCCGGCTGACGCGCGAGTTGTTCGACGGGCTTTCCAAGACCGGCCTGCCGGGCGTGAACATGCACGAGCTGTCGATGGGCATGAGCGATTCCTACCGCGTAGCCATTGAGGAAGGCGCAACCATGGTGCGCATCGGCAGCGCCATCTTCGGCCCGAGGTGAGGCATGAAAACGGCCGCGCAAGCGGGCGGCGGCGGAAGCCGTCTTTTCTGGATCGCTTTTACGAGCGGATTCGTCTTATGGGTTGCGCTTTTGACAGTCGGCTCGTCCTGGGATCTGCGCTTCTCGCTGCAGGTCGCCGACGCCTCGGCCGTCTACGGCAAGCTTGTCTTACGCTTCGGCGAGCTGCCCGCCTGGCTGGTGGTCGCGGGCTGTGTTTTCGCTCTTGTTAGCGGCCGAAAGAAAGGCTCGCGCCTGCGCCGCTTGCGGCCCTTGGCCCTGGCAGTCCTGGTGGTGGCGCTGGTCGAGCCGCTTCTCATCACCCAGTCACTCAAGTTTCTGTGGGGCCGGGTGCGCCCGCGCAACCTGGGCCCGGGCCTTTCGGCCTATACGCCCTTCTACCTGCCGGCCGGGCCCGGGGCCGGAGAATCCTTCCCCTCCGGCCATGTGGCCATGGCATTTTCGGTCGCGCCGCTGGCCTTCTACGCCAGCCGCTACCTGAGCCGCGCCCGGGGGTTTATCGCCTGGATATTGGTGCTGGCATATGGCCTGGCTGTCGCCTGGGGGCGCATCCTGGCAGGCGCTCATTTCCCGAGCGACTGTATCTTCTCGGCCGGACTGACGCTGCTGGTGGCCGCCGTCGTAAGCGCCACGGCCTTTCGTGAGCCAACAGGTTACCGGTGTTCATCGTCGTTGACAAGCCGGAACAACGATGTGATGCTGCCGGCGAATGACGACCAACAAACAGGGTGAAGGTGTCATTCTAGTACCGTCAATAGTCCCACCGCCGGACGGCGGGCTGGGCGTGGAGGTCCGGGGCGATGAAGCGTATTGTGGTAACCGGTGCGGTCGGGCAGATCGGATCCGAGCTGACCATGGCGCTCAGGGAGCGCTTCGGCGGCGACAACGTGGTCGCCTGCGGGCGAAAAACGCAGCCCGGCGAAGACCTGCGCGACTCGGGCCCGTTCGAGTTCGCCGACTGCACCGATCGCGCAAAGCTCGACGGTGTGGTCGCCAAACACCGCGTGGACACCATCTACCACCTGGCCGCGCTGCTGTCCGCGGTGGCCGAGGCCAAGCCGCAGCTCGCCTGGAACGTCAACATCAACGGGCTGTACAACGTCCTCGAGATCGCCCGCGAGCGCAACTGCGCGGTGTTCACCCCCAGCTCGATCGGCGCCTTCGGCCTCTCCACCCCCCTGGACAACACCCCCCAGGACACCATCCAGCGGCCCAACACCATGTACGGGGTGACCAAGGTGGCCGGCGAGCTGCTGTGCGACTACTACCACAAGCGCTTCGGGGTCGACACCCGCGGGGTCCGCTACCCGGGCATCATCTCCAACATCACACTGCCCGGCGGTGGCACCACCGACTACGCGGTGGCGATCTACTACGAGGCCATCAAGAACAAGCGCTACACCTGCTACCTGAAGGAAGGCACTCACCTGGACATGATGTACATGCCCGACGCCATCAAAGCGGCCATCGACATCATGGAAGCCGACCCGGACAAGCTCGATCACCGCAACGCCTTCAACGTCACCGCCATGAGCTTCGCGCCTGAGCACATCTGCGCAGAGATCCAGAAGCACATCCCCGATCTCACCATGGACTACGAGATAGACCCCGTCCGCCAGGCCATCGCCGAGTCCTGGCCCAACAAGATGGACGACTCCTGCGCCACCGCCGAGTGGGGCTGGAAGCACGAGTACGACCTGCCGAAGATGACCGAGGACATGCTTCGCGTCCTCGGCGAACGCCACGAACGGGGGAAACTCTAGAATCGCAGTCTACAGGATTCTTTTCATCGCCAGGATGCGTCCTCCAAGGCCCGCCCCCGAAGGGGCCTCAGTCTCACTTTTGGTACTTGAACGACAGCTTGACGCGAGCCCTGAAGGCCGCGACTTTTCCGTCCTCGATCTTCATATCGAGCGTGGACACCTCGGCGATGCGCACGTCCTTGAGCGACTTGGCAGCGGTCTCCACCGCGTTCTTGGCCGCATCATCCCATGATTTAGTGCTCGTACCGACCAGCTCAATAATCTTGTAAACGCTGTCTGTCATGATTTTCTCCTTGAAGTTTATTAGCAGCCAGAAGCATCCCAAAGCCCCGACGGCTTGTCAACCGGGGTCTTGCATTTTCACAAAGACGGGTATCGATCGTCCGAACAGCTCACGGTGCAGGGCGTTCAGACGGTGCATCAGCTCTTCGTCTTCCATCGTGATCAGCATCGGTGCTGCCAGCTTTACACCTTCGGCAAGCCAGCGCGGCGGGAGGTGGGGATCGATCTTGAACAGGCTCGCCAGCAGAAACAGTGTCGCCCGCCCGTGTATACCGGTTACGCCTTGGGGCTCTTCCAGGTTGGCCATCATCAGGGCCAGGCGCAGGCGGGCATAAGCCGGGCTGTAGCCCAACTCTCCCAGATAGGCTCCCAGCTCGGAAGTCACGCCGCTGACCGCCTGCTCGGAGTCGGCGCTCATCAGTGCCCAGATGGCCGGCGGCGGCTCGGGCTGCAGACCCAGCCAGCGATGGTGCAACTCGTGCCTGGTCAGGCCCTCAATCAACAGCTGGCCGAGTCTGCCTTGCGGGCCGGCGGACAATTCCTCGGGCGTCGTTCCCGCCGCAGCCAACCCGGCCCGGGCCGCCGAGCCCAGGGCGTCGTCTCTCTCAACCAGCGGCGCTATGCGCCTGGCCATCAACTCGGCCACCCGATCCGTAAGAATTGTCGCGTAGACTTCCTCCTCGGCCGTGGCCCCCACATACTGCTCGACAATGTTCAGCCTGTCCGCACGCGCAAGCAACAAGACCGGCAGCACTTCGCTCCCGCCAGCCTCGCGATAACGGCGACAACCGGTTATGCGGTAGTCGAGCAGGTAGAAAAGATCCCGCTCGCCGCGGGCAGCCGCGGCCCTGATGCGGCCACGGACAAAATATGGAATGCCGCGGCCGCGCAGGAGACGATTGAGCCGATCCCGCGCCCGCCAGATCGAATGCAGCCGCAGCCTGCCGCGGCCACCGAGGTCGATCAACTCGAGCACGGCCGCGCGGATTCCCGGGCAGGCGTTCTCCGCGCCCGTAAGACCGCCGAGCAACACAGCGTAGGCAGGCAGGCCCGCGGGCGCTGCGTGCTTTTGCGAAAGCTCGATGATCATGGCTGGAATTTGCTCTGCGAAGATCTCGTCCAGCAGACTGTCGGGCGGCCGCAACTCACAGACATTGGTTACCCGCTGTCTGTGAACCGCGAGCAGGCTGAGCGCCGAAAGCGCCAGGAGCGCACAGGCTATCATGACGGTCGGCCTGTGCCCCCGCATCCACCACGGCCAGTCTGTGCGCGGGCGCTTTTCATCCGGCTCGCTCTCGTCACGCAGACGCTCTTCTACCAGTCGTATCACCCGTGACAGATCCGCCTCCCGCGCCCCGGGAACTTCCGCGGCGGCCAGGCGCCACAGGGCCAGGCGCCTTCCGGCGAAGGGTCGCACCAGCACGTTGAGCCGCTTGATGTCATGCGGCAGGCTGCCGCGCGCCAGCGCCGAAGCCAGAACCAGGTCCATGCGCGTCAGGCTACCGAGCACCCAGGGCACCTCGAACCAGACGCTTCTCACAAGAGCGGCTACGGCCAGGGCCGCACCGGCTTGCACTGCCAGGATCAAGGCCGCCGCCCTGACATGCAGCAAGGTGTAGCCGGCTTGCACTACCAGGTTGCGCACCCCGACCAGCAGCGACAAGACCGGCAGGTAGGCCAGTAAAAGCAAAAGCAGCATACCGCCCGATTCGGGGGCCCGGCGCCACAAGCGCGGGATCGACGCCAGGGCCAGGGCCAAAGGCCCAAGTGAGAGAACATGGCCCGCAGCCAGTGCCAGCACCATAGGATCGTCCAGGCGTGTGCCGAATTGAGCGATGTCGCCGATCAGCGTAATCAGCGGCACATCTCCGCGATAGGGAAGCAGGTAGAAAAGCAGCCCCAAGACGATCCCCGCGCCGGTCAGCAGGCGGGCGGCACACCAGGGATCGCCCACCGATTGTCCCGGCCCGGGCATTGCATAAAAACCCTTGGCCCCCAGCCTGACCCCGGCGGCCAGCAACGAGATTCCCATCAGAAGCAGCCAGAAGGCGCGGCCGAAAAGCGGGGGCAACCCGTCCGTCAGGTGCCCGAATACCCTCAACGGGTGCGGTCCGAGATTCGCCAACAGGCCTGTCAGCCAGCCGAGGCCCAAAAGAGACAGGGCGGCCGCCGATGTGGCCGCCTTGTGCCAACCCAGCCGGGAGAGGCTGAAAAAGGATGCGGCGCACAACACGGGCGCCAGAATGGCGACCCTTCCGGCCCAGCCGGCATCGAGAAACCCCATCCAGGGCCAGACCGGGTCGTTTCCGAGAAAGTCAAAAGGCAAAAGCGCGGCTACCAACAAGACGGGCGAGAAAATTCGCAAATAGGTTTCGAGCGCTTCCCGTTCCCGATCCACCTAAGCCTCCATACGTTCTCGGAAGAAAACTCTACCCCCGCGGGGTTTGCTCTACAAGCCGAGCCTGCTGAATTCTTCCTTGACACGGGAGCCGGGGCGGGGTAACCGCTTCGCCGCAGACTGGAGAGATGACATGCGTGTAGCCATCATCGGCCTTCCGGGTTCCGGCAAGTCCACTGTTTTTCGCGCCCTGGGCGGGCGGCCGGCCAGCGGCGGCGTCGAGGAGGCCCTGGCATGTGTGCCCGTTCCGGACGCGCGGGTCGATCGCCTGGCGGCCATATACCATCCGCGCAAGACTACGCGGGCGACTGTCGAGTTCGTCGACCTGGCTCACGCCGCCGGCTTGCGCGCTGGAGCCGGTGAGTTGGGCCAGTCTTTCCTGAACTCGGTGCGCCAGGCGAGCGCCTTGGTGCATGTCATCGACGCCTTCAGCCTGCCCGGCGACGCCGGCGAGGTCAGCGGGGCGGTCGAGGCACTGGACGCCGAGTTGGCCTTATCCGATCTCGACCAGTGCGAGAAGCGCCTCGAGCGCATCAAGAAGGAGGGCCAACGCGCGGGGGCCGTGCTTCATGAAAGCCGGCTCCTCACCCAGGCCGCAGGATTTCTCGGACGCGGGACGCCGCTCAGGACCGTGCCGGAACTGGCCACCTCTGAAGAGTTGCGCAGCTTCGCCTTCCTTACCGCCAAGCCGATGATCACCTTGCTGAACACGGCCGAGGATGCCGTGCAGTCCGGACTATCGCTCGACTCGCGCTCGGGTCCGCAAGACCGTGTGCTCGCCCTGGCCGCCGCCCTGGAGGCCGAGATCGCCGAGCTTTCGCAGGAAGAGGCGCGCGCTTTCCTGGCCGACTACGGCATCGATGAACCGGCCGGTCAGCTGGTCATCAGGAGCTGTTACGAGCTGCTGGGTTTGATGAGTTTCTTCACCGTAGGCGAAGACGAAGTGAAGGCCTGGACGATTCCCGAAGGCGCCAGCGCCCGGCAGGGCGCCGCGGCCATCCACAGCGACATCGCCCGGGGCTTCATCCGGGCCGAGGTGATCGACTGCGACACGGTGCTGGCTCTCGGCAGCTTCGAAGAGGCCAAGCAACATGGCAAGTTGAGACTGGAGGGCCGGGACTATGTCCTGCAGGACGGCGACGTGGTATCATTCCGCTTCAATGTATGAAATGCCGTCTTCGGCGAGGACGCGGTCATGGCGAATCACAAGCGGCGCCGACAGGATGGACCGGGGGGCTCCGGGCCGGCGCCCGGGCGCCGCTCATTGGGCTGGGCCAGCGATCGCCTGCTGCAACTGGGAGTCGAACTGCGCCGGGCCAGCCTGCTCGAGCCCACCCTGCAGGCGGTGACCAGGCTGTCCGTCGATCTGACTCGTTCGATCCAGGGAACTCTGCGGCTGCTCGACGAGAGCGGCAAGCGGCTTCTGACCAGCGCGCGCATTGGCCCCTCGGTTCACAAGCGCGGGGCGCCCGCCTTCAGATTCGGCGAGGGTTTCATCGGCTGGGTGGCGGTTCACCGCCGGCCGGCCTATACCAACCATCCCGCCTCCGATCCGCGCTTCGTATCCCGCACCGGCCAGGTGTGGACACCCGGGGCGGTGATGGCCGTTCCGCTGCTCAGCAGCCAGGACTGCATCGGGGTATTGAGCGTCTCCAAGAAGATTCATGCACCCTACAACGATCTCGACCTGCGCCTTCTGCAGCTCGTGGGGCAACTTTCAGAACCGCGGCTAGAGATCGCGCGCCTTATGCGGCTCAACGAGAGCGATCCACTGACGCTTTTGCACAATCGCCGGCACCTGGACGACAGGCTGCCCCAAGAAATCCAGGCCGCCCGGCGCAAGAACAAGCCACTGGCTGTCGCCATGCTCGACATCGATCACTTCAAGCGGGTCAACGACAGCCACGGGCATGACGTCGGAGACGAGATCCTGTATGAATTCGCCGAGAGGCTCCGGCACGAGAGCCGTTCGACGGATGTCATGGTGCGCTGGGGAGGTGAGGAATTTCTGGCCTTGTTCCCGGACACCACCCTGGTGCAGGGACGCCGCATCGCAGAGCGAATCCTGCTCGCAATCAGTGACAAGCATTTCAACAGCACGGCCGGCAAGCTTTTCTTGACCACCAGCGCGGGGTTGAGCATGCTGAACGGCAAGGATGACACCACATCGCTGCTCCGTCGCGTGGATCGATCCTTGTATACGGCCAAACGCCGCGGCCGCAATCGGCTGGTTACAGATTCGGGCAAGACACATTGAAACGCAGCCCGCTTCATGATATCGCTTGGGGCAAGCGAGAGGCAGGGTTGAATTGGAATATAGCTTCCACGAAGAATCCCAGCGTGTGCTGGTAGTCGACGACGAGAAGGTCATCCGCGAGATCCTCAGCGATTTTCTCAGCATGGAGGGTTTCGTGGTCAAGACCGTCGAGGACGGCATCGAGGCCCTCCACGAGATCGAGCAACGTTCATACAACCTGGTAATCACCGATTTGAAAATGCCCCGCATGGGGGGCATCGAGCTGCTCGAACAGATCAACCAGCGACAACAGAGCCTGCTGACTGTTATCATGACCGGCTTCGGCACGATCGAGACGGCCATAGAGGCGATGAAGAAAGGCGCCTACGATTACATCCTCAAGCCGTTCAAAGTCGAGGAAGTCATCCACATCGTCCAGCGCGGGCTCGAACAGCAGCGACTGCAGCAAGAGAATATCCAGCTCCGGGAAGCCCTATCCATCTACACCATGTCCGAGACGCTCACCAAGACGCTCTCGCTGGATACCATCTTAGACATCATCGTCAACACCACCCTCGAGGAAACCGCCGCCGACGTGGCCACACTGGTCTTGATGAACCCGGTCAGCAAGGAGTTCGAGGAGCGGCTACGCCGCAGCCAGGGCGGTTCACCGGGCGAGGAGGATACCGAGGAGCTGGACCTGGTCGAGATCCTGGAGCACTACAGGGAGGATCGCCCCATTCTCTACCACGGCACCAGGGCCAACCGCTTCTTCAAGCGTCTTCCCGGCGGGCAACAGCTTTCTTCATTCATCAGCGTTCCTCTCAAGATCAGGCTCGAGATCATCGGCATGCTCAACATCTGCTCGTTCACGCGCGGCCACAAGTTCCCCGAGGGGCAGCGCAAGATGCTCAGTATTTTAGCCGACAGGGCTTCCTCGGCCATCGACAACGCCAGGCTGTTCGAGAACCTGCAAAGCACTTTCCAGCAAACCATCCAGGGCTTCGCCCGGGCAATGGAGGCCAACGACCAGTACACCCATGGCCACTCCGACCGGGTCATGCAGCACTCCCGGCTGATCGCCGAGGGGCTGCGCCTAGACAGGGAGCATGTGCTAAGAATCTGCACCGCGGCCTTGATGCACGATATCGGCAAGATCGGCATTCCCCTGGATGCGCTCAAGAAACCGCAGAAGCTGACCAAGGCCGAGTACGAGATGTTCAAGGAGCACCCGGACAAGGGTCGCCGCATCCTGGAACCGATCGATTTTCTGAAAGACATCGTCCCGGCCGTTTACCACCACCACGAGCAGTACGACGGCACGGGCTATCCCCTGGGCCTCAAGGGCGAGGAGATCCCGCTCGAGGCCCGTATCCTGGCAGTGGCCGACACATACGACGCCATGACCAGCGATCGCGCTTACCGCGCCGCCCTGTCGCACGAGATCGCCGTCGCCGAATTGAAGCGCTGCGCCGGCACCCAGTTCGATCCGCGCATCGTGGCCGTCTTCATCATCGAGATGGAGAGGCAGCGAGATCGAGCCAGTCCGGAGATTTCGGGAAACGAGCAACAAGAGCCGCAGGCCGAGTAGTCATTTCGGATTTACCCTCTTTTTTTGAGTCCGCGCCCTTCCATGCTATTCTCTTATGATCGTGGAAGATCTTCCCAAGAGCTTCGGTCGTTACGAACTTATCGAACTGCTGGCAACCGGCGGGATGGCCCACATCTTCCGGGCACGGCTGGCTTCCGCCCGAGGCACCGAGAAAGAACTGGTTATCAAGCGGGTCCTGCCGCACCTGACCCAAAACCGCGATTTCATCGACATGTTCATCGACGAGGCCCGCATCTCGATGCCTTTGAACCACGGAAACATCGTCCAGGTCTTCGAATTCGGCCAGGAGGGCAACGATTACTTTCTGGCCATGGAATACGTCCGTGGCCGCAACCTGGAGACTGTTCTCGAAAGGATGAAACTGGCTGAAGACAAGGTGCCATTTCCGGTGGCCTTGTTCATAGCCACCGAGGTCGCCAAGGGACTCGCCTACGCCCATCGCTTCCGTGATCCGCACGATCGACCAAGCGGGATCATTCACCGCGACGTCTCGCCGCAAAACATCCTGGTGGGGTTCCAGGGCGAGGTCAAGCTGACCGATTTTGGGATCGCCAAGGCCAGAAGCCGCATCCGCAGCACCGCCCAGGGTATCATCCGCGGCAAGGCCTGCTACCTGTCACCCGAGCAGGCAGAGTGCCGCGAATTGGACGGCAGATCCGATCTCTTCAGCCTCGGGGTTGTGCTTTACGAGATGCTCACCGGCACGCGACCCTTCGAGGGCACCAACGAAATCGAAACGCTTGCCAAAGTGTGTAGGGCGGCCGTGCAGGCCCCTTCGCGACTGCGTGCGGATATTCCGTCCGAACTGGACGGCGCCGTGCTCAAGTGCCTGAACCGCGATCCCGAGCGCCGTTTCGCGGACACCGGCGCCTTGCAGGTGGTTCTTTCCAGGATCCTCCACGAGCAGGCCCCGGGGTTCACTTCGGCCGAGCTGGCACAGTGGATGCGGGCCTATTTTTCTGAGGACATCAACCGCGAGACCATCGCCCGCACGACCCGCGAGCGCATGCTGCAACGGCTGGCGCGCGAGGGCGACAGCTCCGGCAATACCCTGACCACCGGCGAGATCCTGCAGATGGGAACATTGTCGATCACGACGGGCAACACAAGCAAGATTGGCTCGCGCCGCTGGATGCTTCTGATCCCCTTGCTTTTCGTACTGGGCCTCGGTCTGGTTATCTGGCTCTCGCCCGCCCTGAGAGCCAGCCTTTTCGGCGAGCGCCCGGACGGGGGAGACATCCCGGATGCGGGTGTAATATCAGCGGGAGACAGCCGGCCTGTCGCGCCCGATGCCGGCGCGGATCCAGAAGCGTCTGTCGGCAATGACGGCCGTGTGGCTGCCGACGAGCCACGCGCGGCTGACCGGACGGCCGCCGTCCGGCCGCCCGCGCGCTACGGACAGCTGAACATCAACTCGCGTCCCTGGGCCTATGTCTGGCTGGACGGCAGGCGCCTGCCCGGAGAGACGCCGCTGTTCGGGGTTCGAGCGCGGGTTGGCAAACACAGGTTGCGTTTTTACAATCCCGAACTTAAGATTGAGAAGATCAAGGCAGTTAGGGTGCGTCATGGACAAACGACACCCGTCAGCATCGAGCTGACCGAATGAGCGTGTCCAACAACTAAGGAGCCGGATCATGCGCAAGTGGCACATGTTGCTATTTTCCCTGCTGGTAGCCTCCTGCACGGGCGGCGCCAGCTCCAACGACGCCGGCTTGCAAGATGGTGAGGACGCCGGTGACGTCGATCCTTGTTTGGCCGCCGTCCCCGAATGGCAGTCAATATGGAGATCCACGGTCGAGACGTCCGGGCTCGAGGGCTTGACTCCCGATATCAATATCATGGACGTCTGGGGCAGTGCCCCCGACGACGTCTACGCGGTCGGCTTCGCCGGCAACGTTATACACTACGACGGCAACAGATGGACCAAGATGGAATCCGGCTCAACGGCCAACCTCGAAGGTGTTTGGGGCTATGTATTGAAAGACGATCTGGGTGCGGTCACACGCACCGACGTTTTCGCCGTCGGGCAAGAGGGCACCATCCTGCGCTACGACGGAAGCTCCTGGCAGCCCCAGCGGGTGATCAACGATCCCGATCCCGCCAATCCCGATCCCCAGCCGGTGACCGGGAACTTCCACGACGTCTGGGGCGTGGCGGCGCCCGGTCCAAACCCCGACCAGCAACCGACCGTCATCGCCGTCGGGGGCGAGGGCCTGATCGCGCGCTGGGAAGCCCTGGACGCCGAGTTTTTAGAGATGCGCCAGCGGGTCGACTTCGAATATCCCTGCGACGCCGGCACCTGCACCCGCACGAGCTACCAACGCTTCAGCCCGGAGCGTCTGGGGGGCGTGTTCGGCAGCGCCCAGGATTTCTTCGTCACCGTAGGCAACAACGGAACCATCCTCGAGTACGACGGCAACGCCTGGACGCGTTTTACAATCAACAATTTCACCACCCACCTGAACGGGGTCTGGGGCCGGGGCGCCTGGGAGATTTTCGCGGTCGGTCTCGACGGAACCATACTGCGCCGCAACAACTCAGGCCAGTGGGAGAACCTGCAAGACCTGGCCGAGGCGCAGGGCGGCTTCGTCAACGTCAACAAGATCTACCTGCGCGGCACCTGGGGTTTCTACCAGGCCAAGTGCGGCCCGGTGCCCGACGGAGGCACCGACCCGGTGGATACCTCCTGGGCCGTCTTCATTGGCTGGGACAACCAGGTCTTCTTTTTCCACGACCGCCTGATCTGCCCATTCGGAGAGTTGCCGGTAACCCGGGTGGAGGGCATCTGGGGCACCCAGCCGCGCTCCGAGGCCGATCGCACCGACTCCGACGGCGGTATAGTCTGCGACCCGGTGGATATTATTGTAACCGGAGTAAACGGCAGTATCACGCGTTTCAGCGATGACCAGGGCCGTTGACGCACAGGGCGAGGCCCGGGAAGTTGTAGACGTATCCGGATCGGACGCCCTGATCATGAACGCAGTCCAGCTGATCCTGGCCGAGAAGCGGACCTCGCTCTCGGCCCTGCGGACGGGCATTGCCGTCTTCGCCCTGCCGCTCACCGTACTGGGCCTGCTGATCGCCACCTCGAGATACTACGACTTTTTGCAAGTCATCCCCCTTCTCGTTCCGGTGCTGATCATCTGCGGGGCTCTGGCCCTGCTCGGCGGCTACCTGATCATCCGTTCCATCGTCCGGATCCACCACCACGATCGCCTGGCTGGAGAGATCAAGCGCAAGCATAGCAGTATCGCCGAGTTCATGGATTAGCAGTCTTGGAGGGCAGAGGGGGACGTTGGTACATTAAGAACATTAATTCATCCAATCCGGGGGGTAAAGAATGGGTCAAATTATTAATGTTCTTAATGTACCAACGTCCCCCTCTATCCCCTCTATCTTGGGTTATTCACTCTCGTGGGTTGAAGATCTCGTAGTCCCCGTCCGGCAGCTCGACGTTGGCGCCCGGGCCTAGCTGGCTGACTCCGCCGATCAGCACCACCATGCCGTTGGGCAGCAAGGTGGCGGTGTGACCGGCCCGGCGAGCTATTCCCTGAATCTCTATTTTGCCGGGTAATTTGAGCAAAAGCGCAGGCTGCCTGGCCGAAAGCAGCGTGCCGGTGCTGGTGAATCCTCCGGCTATCAGCACCCAACCATTGGCCAGCACCGTGGCGGTGTGGCGCCAGCGCGCGACTTCGATGTTCGAGTCCGTCGAGGTCGCTGCCAGGGGATCCAGGGTCTCGCACTGCGATACAATCTCGTCCCGGTTGCGCCGGCCTCCGCAGACCAGCACTTGTGGATCTTTCGTGCCCTGCAACAAGACCGCCGTGTGATCCGCGCGGGCGTGATTCAGGCTGAACGAGGTCACCTCGGGCACGTGGTTTTTGAAGACCACCCGATCCACCACGTCGCTGGCCTGGCGCACGGCCGGATCGCCCCATTGTTGCCAGCCGCCGATGACCAGCACGCCCCCGGGATCGCCCGGATAGGCGACGGCGACCGCCCCGGCCCGCGGCTGCGAGAGGATGCCCTTCCACTCGGCGAAGACCCCGTTGGTGTACAGTTCCAGATCATCCGACAGGCTCGAGTCGATGGCGTCGATGCCGCCCGCGATAACCACTCCTTCGTCCGGCAACGAGGCACAGGCCTGACGCGAGAGGGGTTGCGTCATCACGTCCTCCTGCCAGAAGGTGCTCGTGGCGATCTCGTACGTCTCCCAGTTGTCGTCTTCGGGCTCTCCGCCGGTTATCAGAACATGGGTGTTGTTGGAAAGCAGGTTCATGGTGTGATGGGCGCGTCCAGTTTTCATACATAGCTTGCCGGCGGCGCAGTCGGCCGATTCGTCTTTCAAAAAAGCGCCTGCATAGCCGTCGAAACGATCCATCGAACGCAATGAATCGCCGACTACCGGGCCGATGAAATCATCCGCCGCCGGAGCCAGAACCCCGCCTGTGACCAGCACTTGCCCGCCCGGAAACAGTTCGGCGGCGTGAAACACCCGCCGGTTGTACATCTCCGTCTTGTAGCTCTCTTTCCATTCATCATCACCTAGCGTCAGCGGCGGAGGCGAAAACTCGCCGGTCAGGCTGATGAAGACGAACACCTTGATGTTTCCGCCGTCGGCGTCGAAAGGAGCCGACATTCCGCGCGAGACGACTATGCCCATGGTGTTGATGCCCTCGACGGTCACCACCCGATCGCGGCCGGCCGGAACATCTGCCAGGCCGCCGCTAAACAAGGGGGCCGCGAATTCCTCGACCCGTCGATCCATCCCCGCACCGGTGACGGTCAGGCGCAGCTTGCGCACCTTGTCGGGATCGAGAGGCGACTTGCTGGTGTCCGACGTGTAAACCAGCTTGATGTCGACCGAGCCGACGTTCCAGTTGCAGGCCGCTGAAAGAGTCAGCAAGACCACTACCCAGGTCAGTCTGGCTCGAACGTTTCCGTCAATAGACATTGACATCCACCACGTCCCTGCGAAACACGGTCAGCGGCAGGGCTATGGCCGTGCCGATCACCGCCGCCGCCAGCGGCCAGATCCACCAGTGTTTCACGTACCAGGGCCTGCTATCGACATCCGCGGCCGGAATCCCGCCGTCGGGCATCCCCAGCCCCCCGTCCGCGGGAGACGGGACGATGACCAGCTTCACTCCGGCCGTGGCGCAAAGAGTATCGCGCAGGCGTTGGGCCAGTTCCTCGCCGGCGGCGGCGGGTTTGTCGGCGGCGAGCACCGCGGTCTCGACCATGATGTATCCCGCCGAGCGCGGATCAAAAAGGCTGACCCGCAACATCGGCCTGTCTCCGAGTCTCTCTATCGAGACCACCAGCAAGGCCCGCAGGCCGGAGGCAGCCGAGATACGCTTGGCCTCGCCCGGCGAGGGAATGCCAGGCCGAAGCGGCCCCAGATCCGCCCTGGCCTTCTCGAACGCCTGGCGAACGCTGGGGCTGTAGTAGCCCTCGGACATCTGCAGGCCGGGCACCAGGGCCACGGCCCGCTGGAAGGCCCGCCGTGCCTCGTCTTTCTTGCCGATCTGAAAGAGGGCCACCCCGAGTTGCAAAATGGGCTCGGCCTCTATATCGGGCTCGTAGTAACGAACGAAACCCCGCGCCAGAGTCTCGGCCGCCTGATTGTAGTACTCCGCGGCTTTGTCGAGCTTCATCCCCAGGTGCAACTCGCGCCCCTGGGACAGCAGCTTGCCCGCCTGTTCAAGCAGGCCCTGCTTGCGATCATATTCTTTAAGCAATGACTTCAGCTCGTCCGTGGCGGCCAATCGCAGCGGAAGATCGGCTAAACCAGACCTGACACTGTCGACAGCCGGCCGGGCGGCGGAAAGATCGGATAAATTGATGACATAGAAGCCCACCACGGGAGCTTCGGCCGAAGCAGCCCCGGGCTGACCCGCACAAAAAGTCCAAAAAAGAAAAAGCAGTCTAATAATCACGGAATTAGTTTAGTTGACCAACCCTGCAGAGTCAATTAAGACGAACGACCTGCGACCAGAGGCCGCCTTCATGGTCCATATACCGCGGCCCTATGAAACAATCCCATAAAGTAGCGCAGTTGCCTCAATCGCCAGGTGAGATCGCCCGCGGCCGGTGCCAGCGGGCTGCGGCCAATGCGCGCCGAACCGAGCGGAAATTCGGAGGTTGCGAGCTTCTTGCCTCCATTGGCCCAGACCGGCAGCGGATTGGGCGCGTCGAAGCTGCCGTTGCCGTCGACGTCCACGAAGACCGGGTTGGTGACGGCGTATGGGTAAACCCTGAAGACACGCGGGATCAGCGCGCCGGAGATGTCGAAGGGCAACGGCACAGAGGAGAAGGATCGCGAGAGAATGTCCCCGATCTGCAGCTTCAGGTAGGGATGCTCGGAAAAGACCGGCGACATGTCACGGCCGTCGAGTCCCATGGCGATCACAACGTACCACGAATCGACGTCGGGAACAGGATCTCGGAAGGTCGCCTCGAGATTGACAACCTTTGTGTTGGGCAGCCTCAATCCGCTGACGTCAACCTGGCTGTCTGGATCGAGTTCGTCGCCGATGCCCGTCAGGACGTGGATCAGACGACCGGAACGGTAAATTTCCACCCGGTCGACGTCGTACCAGGAAGCCGACTGGACCTTGACCCGCAGGGCGACCGTCTTCTGCCCGGGATCGGGCGTGCGCGTCTGGCCGATCTCCGCCTCGTCGATCCAGGCCTCAATGAAGGGCCCGTACGAGGCGACCACTCGGCCTGCCTTGATGTTGCGGGCCACCTCCAACCGGTCGATCGCCCGGGGCACTGCCGCCGAGGAGCGCACGAAGTCGTGAGGGCAGCCGGCCTCTGTCTGGGTAAAGAGCTGGTGAGTGTCCGAATTGCCCATGGCGGTGCGCACCACGCCGTAGTCGAGCAGCCTGAACCAGTCGTCGATCACACCTTCCTGGCTGGTGCAGGGCGAGTCGTCCGGGCCCAGGCTGCTTTCGCAGCGGCCGTCACTGCAGGTGCTGTCCGCACAGTCGGCATCGCTGGTGCAGGCAGTGTAACAGACATATAGATCCTGATCGCAGATCTCGCCGCTGCCGCAGTCGTCAGGCTTGGCGCAAAACGAGATCAAATCGCAACCTTCGCTTCCGTCGGCATCCCAGATTGCATTCTGCTCGGCCGGTGTGCGGCGCAGGATTTCCTTGATGTAACGGCGATCGAGATCGATCTGCCGGCGCTCGATCAAGTCCGGCGGGGCACCCTTGTCGACCTGCAGCTCGATGACCGAGCGGGCCTGGTTGTAGGCTCGTTCTTCCCCGGCCGTGGGTGTGCGCACCATTTCGAAACGCTTGGAGTTGAAGATCTCCAGCGCGTCGAAGCGTCCGCTGAACAACTCGGGATCTCCCAGCGGGTTCTGGACAAAGGGCGGGAACCACTCGAAGAGAGTGCCCTTGATCTGTGAAGGATCATAGGCGCTCATGCCGTACTGGTCGAAATAGCCGAAGAACGAGTCGCGCGGGTGAGCGACCACCACTACTGTGTCGGCCGGATCGTACTCGCCCAGCGCCCGCAACTCGTCGAAGACGGTATCCGGCGTCTTGCCTGTCCAGTCGACGGAGCCCTGCTCTTGCACGCGCTGGCCGTCCCTCCATTCTTCGTAGCGGAAAGGGAAGCCCAGAAAGTGCCCCAACTCGACGCTGGTCAGCTCGGTTCCCACCTGGGTCGTAAGCCACGGTTCCAGACCCATTTCGTGAACGTAGGGCGCGAAGTCGGTGACGTAGTCGTGATCGGACGATGACAGCAGTTCGACTCCCTCGCCGGCGAAGGCCGCGACCCTGTCGCGATGCTTTACGTCTGCGTCGTACGAGTTCTGCCCGTGGACGTGGAAGTCTCCCGAGATCCATCCGGGCGTGCGTACTTCGTGGTTGAGGCGAAAGTTGAGCAGAGCGGTCTGGCCGGGCGCCAGGGCCACCTGCTGCTTGTCCACCGAGTACTCGAAGCCGCGGCTGGCCCAGATGTCGTAGGCGCCGGGCTCGATCAACAACTGGCCGTGCCCGTCCACCGTGTACTGGTAACGTCCCAGCCCGGGCGCATACGATCCCTCGCCGAGCGCCTTCTGGCGCTCGAAGAGCGGCACGCAACCACAGTGGCGCGAATCTTCGCCGGGCTCGGCCAGGCAACGCTCGACCGGCTCGCAATCCGCGTCGATGCGGCACTCCTTGCGCGAGATGCAGCGCAACTTGCTCAAATCGCAGACGCGATCGGCCGAACAGTTGTCCACCAGGCAGCGCATGGCGCCGTGGGCGCCCGGCACATCGACGCACTTGCGCGAGGCGCAGTCGTCATCGAGACTGCAACTCTCCTCGTAGCGCCCGGAACAATCGGGAAAGCACTGGCCCAAGGTCAGCTTGGCCGGGACGTGCCGGTTCTGCTCGTCGACGATATCGTACTCGACGCGGCCTGGAGGCAGCAGCAGCAGGCTCAGTTGGGCCGTCTTGCCCTCGGCGATCTCAACCTCGACCACCCGGCTTGCCGAGTAATATATCTTCTTGGCCAGCATGTAGTAACGCCCGGTAGGAAGCGTGCCGTCGAAGGCTCCCTGGGGCATATCGGTAGCGCGCCGATCGCAGCCCAGCTGGTTGACCGCTCCCATGTAATGACGCTGCTCGAGGCAGGTCTTGGCGAACCCCTCGGGACCAAGGCTGTACGGTTCTCCAGCAGAGCCTCCCAACCGGCAATCGGCCATGTTTTTTGGTATATCGTAGACGAACACCTTTGCACCGCTGACCGGTTCGCCAGTGCGGCGATCCAGGACGTGTCCGTTGATGCGCCCGGTGGGTGTGCCCCAGGCCTCGTAGATAGCCTTGGCGGCGGAGGCGATGTCCCCGTCGCCGACGGCGAACAGGCGCTCGTAGTAAACGGCCTGGACATCGTTGCAGTCGATGACGTTGATGCATTGCTCGGGCGTGCCCGGACAGGGCCCGGTGTGACAGAAGACCCCGTGCGTGAACCCGGCGGTCACCGCCCCGGAAAAAAGCGGCAGCAGGTAACGGCCTTCAGGGTCGGAGCTGGCAATGGCATAGGAGACGTTCTCACCGACCGCCCCCAGGAATTTGGAGACGATCGGGCTGTTGAAAGGATCCTCGCCGGTGGCGAACTTGTTGCGGATCTCTTTGTAGATATCGAAGCCGATGCCCTCGCCGAATATGTTCAGGCGATCTCCGAAAAAAAGGAAGTCGCCGCCGGCTATGCCCGGCTCCATGTCGAGAAGCTCGGTCGGGAAGTACGAGCTCCCCAGTAGCAGGCCAAACATGGCCGTGGCCTTCTTCAGCGACGGCAACGGGATCACCTCGCCGTCCGGGTAGCGTATGGCACCGGCCTGCGGAGTCCCCGCGGGCCAGGTCATGAAGAGCAACGTGCGGATGCGCACGGCCGAGGAGCCCGGCTCGAGTATGTAGTCGTTGCGGAAGCGAAAATTGGTCTTGACGTTGGCGATCGACACCAGGCTGAGGGCCTCGAGGTAGTTTCCGGCCTGGCCCTGTACTCTGACGATCGCCGCCTCCTCCGTGGGGAACTTGCCGTCATCGCGGTAGTCGGCGTTCTCGCGCTTTTGGGGATCGAGCACGCACGGTGTTGACCCGTCGCACAGGATGGTCACCGATGGCTCGATGCCCCAGGGAAGTTGCGGGCAGAAATCGTCGATCTTGTCCTTATCCCCGCCCAGGCAAATGGCCGGTATTGTCAAGTTGCCGATCGGGAAAAGCTCGCCGAACCCGTCCCTGCCGTTGCCGTTGCGGAAGCGGGCCTGGGGCCGGTGGACGTCGGCGTCCATCAGGCTGCCGCCGAACACACCGGGACCGACGCTATTGCCTTGCTGAGGCATGGCTATGCGGATGCGATCGTTTTCCAGAATGTAGTCGCCCAGGTCGGCCAGGGCGGCCGAACCGCCGATCAGCTGGGTGCGGTTTATGACACGGTAAGCCTTGGAATACGGCGCGCCGTCGTTGCAGCCCGCGGCCGCGAACCAGGCGCCGACAAACATAATCACAATTGATCGTTGCGCTATCTTCATGGGACACCCGTCAGCGGGATCAGAAGCGAAGCTGCAGCATGGCCAGCACGGCGTTGTTGGAGAGAGCCGAGCCGTGCATCTCTTCTTTCAGCAGGTAGTCCAGCATAACCTTGACCCGGCCGGAGTAGAAGTAGGCGTTGACCCCGGCGGCCAGCTCCCACAGGTCGCCCTCATTGTCTATATGAACGTTGTCGTCCATGATCGAAAAACGGCAAGCCAGCTCGATGTCGGCGAAAGAGAAGGGCAGCACGTAGCCCGCCTGGGCGGCCATGCCCCAGCGCTCGCTCTCGTCCAGAGAGGAGTCGATCGACTCTGGGCGCGTGGCCGGGGTCGACTTGGCCCACAGCGCCTCGGCGTAAAAGCTTGCACCCTGCCACTTGAGGCCCAGATCCGCCCCCGCCGCGCGGATCTCGGAGGCCGGGGCCTGGTTGATGTAGCCGTCCAGGCCGAACCGCCAGCGCAGCCCGCCACGTTCGAGGTCGGCCTCGCTGTTTCCCATTTCGCCCATGCCTGTCCCCAGGCGCACGACATACATCAGGCCGTCGTTGAGATCGCCGACGCTGAATCCCGGCGACCCATTGTAGACACCGGCGCTGTAATCAAACATGCTGACCTTGCCTCCGACCGTCACCCCCACCTGCCGGCCGGGATCGAGCATGGCCGTGCCGGTGGCCGCCTCGACGCCGACCCACGGCGCGCGAGCCACGAGCTGCATGTCGCCCGAGGAGACCATCAGCATGCGGCTGAAAGGCAGCTTGCCGGCCCCGGCCTTGATCCAGGCGTGGTCGCACGGGCGCCAAGTGATGGCGGCATCCATCAGCGCGTTGCCGCCGCTGTCTTCGTCGATCAAATCCAGCTCGATCTCGTACTTCCAGCTATCCGCGATCTGGCCACTGACACCCAGGCGTGCCCGGCGAACGCGAAAGCCGTCGCGGCTTAGTTCGTCGCCGTTGCTGGAATGGGCGTCGTCACCCACCAGCCCGGCCATGACCTGCACCCGACCGTGAGCATCCAGCTTGAACTGGCCGTACTGGAACATCGGGCTGGGAACGTCGTTCTTCTCCTCTGCCCCGGCCGTCGGCGCCGGGGGAGTGATCTCGCCCGCCGGCTTCCAGTTGGAAGGCGGGGGCACTTCTTTATTCTCCTGGTTCTCCTGCCCGGCCTGCTGGGCACGGACCCCGAAAGACGCAAAAACGAAAGCTGATGTAAAAACCAGAACCAATCTGGAGTGCTTGCTCATGGACTCCTCCTGAAAATGATAGTGTTTGACTCGGAGATGTTATGTCCAGGCAACCAGACTTTCAAGCTGTTTCGAACGCGAATCGATTGCCGGCAACGGCCGGGCGGTGGTAGATTCGGCTTGCGTCGGAATACGCGCGGGAGGTACTTCCCATCAAAGATCCGTTCGGCAACACCCAGGGCCTGAAGCCAAGTCAGCTCAAGCGCGCCAAGAACCTCTTCCGCCGCCGGGTGCGCCCCTGGCAGCTCGTAAGTCCCGAGCTGGCGCGGGCCATGTGCGAGCTATCGCGCGAACTCGGCCGGCAGCTGGGCGTGCTGCTCGACCGGCGCGGGCACATCGTGTGGGTGATCGTCGGCAACGCTCATAAACTCAACCTTCCCGATCTCGGCCGCCTGCGCGGCGGGCGCGCCCGTTTCAGGGGGCTGCGCCTGGTGCACACCCACCTGAACGACGAGCCGCTGTCTCGCGACGACCTGACCGACCTGGCCTTGCTGCGCCTGGACTACCTGGCCGCCGTGTGCGCAAACGACGAGGGCCTGCCGGGGCGTGTCTTTCTGGCTCACCTTGCGCCCGGCGTTAAATCCCGCGAGCCCTACAGCCTGTATCAGCTCCAAGATCTTTCCGAACTGGATATGGATTTTTTAGCGCAGGTCGGCGCACTCGAGAGCGAGTTCGCCCATAAGGTTGGGCTGCCCGTCATGGAGACCGGACGCGAGCGGGCCATGCTGGTGGCCGTCACCCCGCGCGCATTCGAAGGAGAGGATAGCCTGGCCGAGCTTGCCGAACTGGCTCGCACGGCCGAGGTGGACATCGCCGGCCAGGTGCTGCAAATCAGGGCGCGACCCGACCCGCGTTTTCTGGTAGGCCGGGGCCGCCTGGAGGAGTTGGTGGTCGAGACCATGCAGAAGGGCGCCGGGCTGATCGTCTTCGGCAGTAACCTGACCCCTGCCCAGGCCCGGGGCATAGCCGATTTCACCGAACTCAAGGTGATCGATCGCACCCAGCTGATCCTGGACATCTTCGCCAGGCACGCGCGCAGCAAGGACGGCAAGCTGCAGGTCGAACTGGCCCAGCTCAGGTATCGCCTGCCGCGCCTGACCCGCGAGGACGGCGGTCTGAGCCGCCTGACCGGGGGCATCGGCGGCCAGGGTCCCGGCGAGACCAAGCTGGAGATCGATCGCCGCCGCGCCCGCGAGCGCATCACGCGGCTCGAACGCGATATAGAGAAACTATCGCGCCAGCGCGCCGTGCGCCGCGCGCGCCGCGCGCGCAACCGCCTGCCGGTGGTCTCGATAGTCGGCTACACCAACGCCGGCAAGTCAACCCTGCTCAACCGCTTGACCAACTCGGAAGTTGTCGTCGAGAACAAGCTCTTCGCCACCCTCGATCCCACCAGCCGCCGGCTGCGTTTTCCGCGCGAGCGCGAGGTGATCGTGACCGACACGGTGGGCTTCATCCGCGATCTGCCAGCTGAGCTGTTCAAAGCCTTCCGGGCTACGCTGGAGGAGTTGAGTCACGCCGACCTTTTACTGCACGTGGTTGACGTTGCCGACCCGCAACTCGACGATCGCATCGAAGCGGTGGAGCAGATCATAGAGCAACTCGGGCTTTCGCAGGTGCCCAAGCTGGTGCTTTTGAACAAGTGCGACCTGCTCGAAGACGACCGGGGACCGGCCTTGGCCCGTCGCCTGCGTGGACACCTGATCTCGGCCGAACACAAGACCGGTTTTCCCGAGTTCCTGGCAGAGGCCGAGCAGATCCTGTGGAGAGAAGGCGCGGCCTCCAAAGATCACATTCTGGGAAACAGTAATTCCGGCTGAATTTCGGTTTGCTGTCTGCTGGATTCCGTTCAGAACCAGAAGGAAAGATCGAACCCGACAATCACGTCGGGGGACGCATTGCGGTAGTCGGAGTCGAGAGGAATCGAGACCCAGATGGCGGGCTCGAAGAAGCCGAACTTCAACCTGAAGCCGGGGCTGATGGCCATGAAGGTGCTGGCGCCCTCGACGTTGATCGGCGTGTAGCCCTTGAACTCGAGCAGGAAAGCGACTTCGTCGATGATGTGGATGCCCGCGGCGGCGGCCCAGATGAAGGCCCCCGAGGTCTCCCGGGTGTCGGTGTCGGAGACTGGAATGTAGACCGCCGGCGAGATCTCGGCCTGGAAGTAGACGATCTGCCCGGGCTTGACCACGTCGAAGGTGGCAACGATGGCCAGTGACTCGGGGATATTCAGGCCGGGCATCAGCGAGTTCATCACACCGAAGCCATGGGCCGTCATCTGCTTGAGGGCGGTGCCTATATCCTTATTATCGATCCAGGCCGTCGGCAGGTAGACGTCAAGCGACCAGCCGGTGTAGATCTCAAGGCTCTTCTCGAAGGGATCCAGGCGGTACTTGACGCCCAGCCCGACGTTGCCGATTACGAACTGGCTGGAGTTGTCCGCGGTGTAGTAAGACAGGGGGACTTCCAGGCCCAGGTAAAGCGGCATATCCGAGAAGGTGAAGCCGCCCCGGATCAGCGTCGAGATGGCCGTCACCTTGGGATCGGTCCCCGGGGCCAGCCAACTGCTGACTTCGCCGCCGCTGCCCAGGTTGAACCCTTTCAGAGTAAAGGGCGGAATGATGTCTCCCACACCACCGGGAACCTCACTGGTGTCATACCATTGTCCGGAAGCCGGTGCGGCCAGAAGCACGAGTAAAGCCACGGACAGGAAGCCCGACATGCGCATGGCATCCTCCTCTAAGTCGATTCACTATCCCGGCCGGACGTCAACCGGGCACACGATCGAAATTTATCGGTAAAAACTCATCTTGGCAAATTATTTGCCCGGAAAAATCGCTGCCGAGAATTGTTATTCGCGGCTCTTTGGGCTACTGGGCGCACAGGTACTGAGCCACCATGTTCATCGCTTCTTGCCGGCACGAGTCCCGGGCGGCCAGGCACTGGTTGGCTTGGTCCAGCTTTTCCCCCTCGCAGGGTTCGCTGTCCTGCGGCAACGGCTCGCAGCTACACTGGTCCGTCTGGGCGGGCACTTGCCGGCCTGAATTCCAGCACTGGCAGAAACAGCACCCGGGCAAGCCGGCGCAGCCGGCATCGATGCCGCTGTATATTACCTGCAGAGCCTGGTCGCAGACGCTGCCGGAAATCTTGACGCTACTGTCATGGCACAAGGGATCGGCCGGGAACTTGGCGCAGAAACCGCTGCCGTCACCGCCTCCGCAACCGGCTAGCCAGACAACGCCTGCTACCCCCAACGATAACACGATCCATCTTTTCATGGCCGTTCTCCTTGCTATCTCATGTAAATATAACACAGCTCATTAATATCCGTAAGTTTCTTCATGCCAACATTTCTATTGACAGTGGGCGGCAGATCCTATTTGAGGAAGTTATTGTTTCATTATTATTTTACACTGATCGAAAGGAGTCTAGCGATGTCGCGCATTACCGCAATAGTAGCCCTTTGTCTCCTGCTGGCCGGCCTGGCTCCGGGAGCCGCTGCCAGCGAATCGCGTTCCCAGGCGCTTCTTTACAACCTGGCCTTCGAGGATCAGACAGACGTCTTTCTGTTTCCCAACTTGTTGCCGCAATACCAGGGGCTTTACTTCCACCTGCCCCGGACGGCGTCAAATGTCTACGGCGGCACGATCTTCAACCTGGCCGATGACAGTTCGCTTGGTCTGTTCGTCCACCGCACCCTGGCCGCCGCCTTCGACCAGTACCGGCTGTCCGCCACCGACATGACCAACTACTTAGGCTACGCCCTCTACAACAGCGGCAACTCCCAGGAGCCCCACCTGGCCGGGCAGCTTTTCGACCTGATGTACGGCGCCGGCAAGTGGGGGATCGGCCTGCGCCTGCACCTGTGGTCGGACGTGAGCAGCCAGGATGCGCCCTTGGCCGATCCGGCGGAGCTGGCAACGGCAATAACCGGCGAGATCAACGCCGGCTTTCGTGTAATGGATGGGTTGAACATGCGCGCTTCTGTCGGACTGCGCAGCGTTTCGGACAACTACATGGGCGTCATGTTCAGGTTCGGGGCCCGCTACTTGTCTCCCGAGAAAAAGCGATTGCGTCCGGTTTTTGCCGGACAGCTCGAATTTGGCATGTTGATTCCAGACACGGGCGACAACGATTTCGCCTTCTGCCTGCCGCTCAAGGGCGGCCTGCGCCTGACCGCCATCGAGGATGTTCTCTACATCGGCCTGCTGGGCGGGCTGGAGCTTCAGATGTACGCTCCCGGCGCGGGCGACAACCGTTTCGGGCTGGTGGCTCCCATCCTGGAAATGGCGGTCGAGTGGTACGCGCTGGATTGGCTGCAGTTGCGCACGGGAATCAAGGGCGGATACGGAGTACAGCTGGCCGGCGACCCGGGTGACAACATGCCCAAGCACGAGCAGCTTGCATTCAGTTCCGGGCTGGGCATCCCGCTGGGGCCCTTCGCAATCGATGCCGTCGTCCAGTACAGTCTGTGGCAGGATGGACCCTATTTCGTGGGAGGGGCGCCCGGCCTGTTCGCCGGCGTGAGCCTGTCCTATCTCTGGGGCAAGGGGGTCCGGGTGCCGACCCGCTTGGCGGAGCCCGAGCCCGTGGCCGAGTCCAAGCCCGCGCCGGCCCCGGAAGCCAAGCCCAAACCCGCGCCGGCCGCGGCGACCAGGCCCAAGGTCGCGCCGGTCACAAAGGAAAAACCCGCTCCGGCCACGAAGGACAAGCCCGCCGAGGACACCAAGGACAAAGAAAAGGCCAATTTCGAGGGTTGGCGTTAGGCCGGGACAGGCTCCGGAGTTGACTGACAACCGTTGGATCTAGGATTCATGGGCGAGACAACCGGCGACAAACTGCTGCTGGTCGACCTGGATCTCGATAGACCCGGATACCGCCGATTCATCAGTTGCTGGGTCTACCGCGGCGAAGAAGTGACTTTTATTGTCGATCCGGGACCGCGGGCAAGCGCGGACAAATTGGTAGGCGACCTTCACGGACGGGGCATCGATTCGGTAGACTACGTCTTGCTCACCCATATCCACCTGGACCACGGCGGTGGTTGTGCGCAGGTGCTGTCAGCTTTCCCGAAAGCCAGGCTTTATTGCCATCCCAACGGCGTGCGCCACCTGGAAAATCCCTCCCGCCTGTGGAAGGGATCGCAGGCTACCATCGGAGAAATCGCCGACATGTATGGAGCGCCCGACCCAGTGCCCAGCGGGCGGTTGGCGTCCGAGGCGGAGCTTTCGCAACGGGGCATCCGGGTGGTGCCCACTCCCGGTCATGCATCACACCACCTGAGCTTTACAGCCTGCGACATCTTGTTCGCCGGCGAAGCCATCGCCACCCGCATGGCCACATCCAGCGGCAAGCCCTACATGCGGCCTGCCAGCCCGCCGCGCTTTTTCCCGGACGTCTTTTTCGAATCGCTGGATCGCTTAGAAGCCCTGGAACCCGAACCGAAGCGCACGGCCTTCGCCCACTATGGAGAGGCGCAAGGAGTTCGCCGTTGGTGCCGAATGGCCCGGGAGCAGATGCAGATCTGGATCAACCTGGTGCGCAAGATGCACGACGAGGGGGAAGATGAAATCCGACCGATGTTCGATGTGCTGCTCGAGATCGACCCCTTCTTCGGCCAGGGACGATTCCAAGAGCTTCCGGCCGACATCCAGGAGCGCGAGCGCTACTACGCCATGAACAGCCTCCAGGGAATACAAAAGTTCATGGCGGCCGACTAGGTAGTGCCCGTCAGGAAACCGTCGTCCGAAAATCCCATGAGCTCGAGCGGGATCTTGAGATTGTCCGGCAACGGAGATGTAATGACCAGTCGCTCGCCGCTTAGCGGGTGCGGGAGTTCCAGGCGGCAGGCGTGCAGCGCCAGACGATGCAGGCCGTAGTTTTCGGCGAGCGCCCGGTTCAATGCCCCCTTGCCGTAGTTGGCGTCGCCAATCAACGGATGACTGATGTGTTTCAGGTGCCTTCGAACCTGGTGCAGGCGGCCCGTGTGCGGCCTGACCTCGACCAGCGAGACCGTTCGCGGCCGGCATTCGGCCGTAGCCAGCAGCCGGTAAGAAGTCGCGGCGGCACGGCGCTGTCCTCCAGGTTTCCCGGGAATGGGATGATCGATCACGCCTTGCCCGGGCGGGCAGCCCCTGACCAGCGCCAGGTAGCGCTTTTCTATCTGCCCGCTCCGCTGCATCTGGCCGAGTGTGCCCGCTATACCGGCGTCGAGGGCGAAGAGCACAACCCCGCTGGCCCCGCGATCCAGCCGGTGAATCGGATAGGCTTTGCTGTTTCCGGACATCCGGCGCACGATGTCGACCAGGACCACGGAATCCCGGCCCCAACCGCGATGCACCAGCATCCCCGCCGGCTTGTCGACGACCAGAATGGCGTCGTCCCGGTAGATTATGGGGTCCCCTTCAATCTTGCAGGCAGCGTACATCGAGGACATTGTTTGTCAGGCGGCGGATGCCTTCTACCGCGGCGCGGGCGGCAGACAAGGTCGAGATTATCGGCACGCGGTGCTCTATGGCGGCTCTCCTGAGGGCGTGCTCGTCGTAGAACGATGGTCCGCCCAGGGGCGTGTTGATCACCAGGTCTACCTGGCCGTTGTGAATACGATCGGCTATATGGGGACGGCCCTCGTTCACCTTGTAGACCATGCGCGCATCCAGCCCCTCGGCCTGCAGGCGCTCGGCGGTGCCGCTCGTGCCCAGCAACGTGAAACCCAGCTCGGAAAAATCGCGCGCTATCGCAACCATTTCGTCCTTGTCGCGATCGTTGACGGAGATACAGACTGTCCCGTGCACCGGAAGCGTCTGGCCGGCCGACATCATCGCCTTGGCGAAGGCCAGGCCGAACTCATCATCGCGCCCATAGGCTTCCCCTGTCGAGCGCATCTCGGGCCCCAGCACCGGGTCGAAACCCGGAAAACGATCGAACGGAAACACAGGCACCTTGACCGCGAATCCCTTCGGCCGCGGTTCGGCGGAAAACCCAAGTTCGTCGAGGCTGCGGCCGACCATGACCCGGGCGGCCAGCTTGGCAAACGATATTCCACAGGCCTTCGACAGGAAGGGCACCGTGCGGCTGGCCCGCGGATTGACCTCGAGCACGTAAACCCGGCCCTCGAAGATGGCGTACTGCACGTTCATCAACCCGCGAACGCCAAGCTCGAGAGCCAGGGCGCGCGTCTGGCGGCGGATGGTCTCCAGGTGCCGGGCTTCTATCTTCCAGGTGGGCAAGACGGCCACCGAATCGCCGGAGTGGATGCCGGCCTGTTCGAGGTGCTGCATGATGCCGCAGATCACCACTCGCTCTCCGTCGGCCAGGGCGTCGACGTCCACCTCGAAGGCGTCTTCCAGAAATCGATCAACCAGGATCGCGCGGCCGGCGGCCACCTCGACCGCCCGTCCAAGGTACTCGTCCAGGCGGCCCTGATCGTAGCAAACGGCCATGGCCCGCCCGCCCAAAACATAAGAGGGGCGCACCAGCACCGGGTAGCCGATCCCGCAGGCAACCTCGCGGGCCTCGGCGGCGGTCATTGCCAGGCCGTAGTCTGGCCGGGAAATTTTGAGCCGGTCGAGCAACTTTCCGAAGCGCCCGCGGTCTTCGGCCAGGTCGATCGCCTCGGGCGAGGTGCCCATGATCTTGGCCCCCGCCGCGGCCAACGGCCCGGCCAACGCCAGCGGGGTAGCGCCGCCGAACTGAACTATCAGCCCCTCGGGCCGCTCGCGGTCGACGATCTCCAGCACGTCCTCCGCGGTCAAGGGCTCGAAGTAGAGCCGGTCGGAGATATCGTAGTCGGTCGAGACCGTCTCCGGGTTGCAGTTGACCATGATGGTCTCGAAACCCTCTTCTCGTATCGCCTGGGTGGCGTGGACGCAGCAGTAGTCGAACTCGATCCCCTGGCCGATGCGGTTGGGCCCGCCGCCCAGGATCATGACCTTGCGCCCCTGGCCGGGCGCCATCTCGTCCTCGTCCTCGTAGGTGGCATACAAGTAAGGCGTGGCCGCGGCGAACTCGGCCGCGCAGCTGTCGACCGTCTTGTAGACCGGCCGGACGCTAAGTTCGTGCCTGCGCGAGGACACCTGCGCCTCATCGGTCTCGGTTAAGTAGGCTATCTGCGCGTCGGAGAACCCGTCCCGCTTTGCCCGGCGCAAGATGTCCTCTTCGAGTGGCGCGCAGGCGCCGGCAATCTCCCCCTCGAGCGCGACCAGTTCGCGGATCTGGTGTAAGAACCAGGGATCGATAGTGGTCGCTCGCTGCACCTGATCGACGCTCATGCCCGCCTTGAAGGCGCCGCGCACCCAGAAGAGCCGCGCCGGGTGCGGCCTGACCAGGTGCTCGTTGATGCGATCAGGATCGATCCAGTCGTGCCCGTCGGCGCCCAGTCCCGCCCGTCCGATTTCCAAAGAGCGCAACGCCTTCTGAAGCGCCTGCTTGAAGTTGCGCCCGATGGCCATCACCTCGCCGACCGAGCGCATCTGGGTATCGAGCGTGTCTTGGGAACCGGGGAATTTCTTGAAGGTGAAGCGTGGCACCTTGACCACCACGTAGTCCAGCGCGGGCTCGAACGAGGCCGGCGTCTCGCGCGTAATATCGTTGCGGATCTCATCCAGCGTCAGCCCGACGGCCAGCTTGGCTGCAATCTTGGCGATCGGAAAACCGGTCGCCTTGGAAGCCAGCGCGCTCGAGCGCGACACCCGCGGGTTCATCTCGATCACCACGGTGCGCCCCGTCTCGGGGTGCACGGCGAACTGGATGTTGGACCCGCCGGTCTCGACGCCGACGCGGCGGATGACCCTGCGGGCCAAGTCGCGCATGGCCTGGTAGTCGACGTCGGACAGCGTCATGGCCGGGGCGACGGTGATCGAGTCGCCGGTGTGCACTCCCATGGGATCGACGTTCTCGATCGAACACACCACCACGAAGCGGTCCTTGCGGTCGCGCATCACCTCGAGTTCGAATTCCTTCCAGCCCAGCAAACCTTCCTCGACCAGCACCTCGCCGATCGGCGATGCGTCCAGGCCGCGCGAGACGATCTGTCGCAACTCGTCGACGTTGTAGGCCACTCCCCCGCCCTCCCCGCCCAGGGTGAACGAGGGGCGCACCACCACCGGGTAGCCTATTTCGGCAACCTGGGCCTCGGCGGCGTCCGCCGAAGAGGCCAAGAAAGATCTCGGCACGTCGAGCCCCTCGGCCGTCATGGCCGAGCGGAAAAGACGCCTGTCCTCGGCCACCCGGATGGTCTCGAGACGGGCGCCGATCATGCGCGTGCCGCTCTCGCGCAGGATGCCGCTCTCGGCCAACTTGACCGCCAGGTTGAGCGCGGTCTGCCCGCCCACGGTGGGCAGCAGGGCGTCGGGCCGCTCGCGCTCGATGATCTTGGCGATGCTCGAGACCGTCAGCGGCTCGATATAGGTTCGATCGGCCACCTCGGGATCGGTCATGATGGTGGCCGGGTTGGAGTTGACCAGTATGACCTGGTAGCCCTCCTCGCGCAGGGCGCGCGCGGCCTGGGTGCCCGAGTAGTCAAACTCACAGGCCTGACCGATGACGATCGGCCCCGAGCCGATGATCAGGATCCTGTGGATGTCTTCACGCCGGGGCATGCGGGCTCCAGTGCTCCAACGTGTCTGTGAAACGGTCGAAGATCGCAGCGGCATCCGACGGGCCCGGACAGGCCTCGGGATGGAACTGCACAGCGATCAATCCCAGCTCCGGCGCGCTGAAACCCTCGAGGGTGCCGTCGTAGAGGCTGGTGTGCGTCAACTTGACCTTGCCGGCAGGCAGGCTCTTGGGGTCGACGGCGAAGCCGTGATTCTGGGCCGTTATCCAGACCTGCCCATTGTGCTCGTCGCGCACCGGGTGATTGCCGCCGTGGTGGCCGAATCGCAGTTTATAGGTTGCAGCGCCCAGCGCCAGCGCCAGGATCTGGTGGCCCAGGCAAATGCCCAAGACCGGCAGGCGGCCGATGAGTTGGGCGGCGGTCTGGATGCCCGTCTCGACCGCAGCCGGGTCTCCCGGCCCGTTGGACAACACCAGGCCGTCCACGCCCAGGCCGAGGACGGCCTCGGGAGGGGAACCGGCCGGCAGAACCTCGGTTTCGATCCCGCGACGGGCCAGGCTTCGCAAGATGCCCCGCTTGACTCCGAAGTCGATCAAGGCGACCCGCTTGAACCTGTTTGTCTTGGGCGCGAAGACGTAAGGCTCCTTGGTTGTCACCCGGCCGGTCAAGTCGCGACCGGCTAGCGACGGCGAGGCGCGGACCTTCTCGAGCGCATTGTCTAAGCCGGGGCCTTTGGAAAAAATTCCGCCGCGCATCGCGCCCTGCTCGCGAATGTGGCGCGTCAGCGCCCTGGTATCCAGCTCGGTGATGCCGACGATGCCGCGCTTGCGCAGCCACTCGTCGAAGGTGCCCTGCGAACGGTGGCTCGAGCCGATCGCGGACAGCTCGCGCACTATGACGCCGCTAAGCGAAGGCCAGGCTGCCTGGTCGTCTTCGTCGCAGACGCCGTAGTTGCCGATCTGCACCGCGGTGAAGGTGACGATCTGGCCGCAGTAAGACGGGTCGGAGACGATCTCCTGGTAGCCGGTCATGGAAGTATTGAAGACCACCTCGCCGAGCGCCTCACCCACGGCGCCCATGGGCGTACCGCGAAAGACGCGCCCATCCTCTAGCATCACTATCGCCGGGCGGTGATCCATGCGCCTCCAGATCTCACGACCCGCCCCGCCTGTCAAGGGTGTCTGAGCGAAACACTCCTTTAGCTATCAAGAACAGAGTGCAGGGCATCTCTGAGTTTTGTGAACTCGTAGGGCTTTTGCAGGAATCCGGCCAGACCCTTGCCGGTGAAGCGGCTGGTCGCCTCCTGCTCGTTGTAACCGCTGCACAGGATGACCTTGACGTCCTGTTTGATGCGCCGCATCTCGCAAAAGGCCTCCTCGCCGCTCAGACGCGGCATGGTCATGTCGAGCAGCACCAAGACGATCTCGTTGCGGTGCTTTTTGAAGATCTCAACCGCCGCGGCGCCGTCTATAGCGGAAACGGTCTCGAAGCCCAGTTTGGCAAGCATCGCCTCGACCACTTCGCGCACGGCCGGCTCGTCATCCGCCACCAGTACGACGCCCTCTCCTTGCCACTCCGGCTTGACCGTTGGGGCACTGCCGGACAGTGAGTCGACCCGGCTGCCTGACTCGGGCAGCAGGATCTTGAAAGTAGTGCCCTTGCCGACCTCGCTGTAGATCTTGATCGTCCCGCCGTGCCCGCGCACGATGCCAAGCACGGCCGCCATGCCCAGCCCGCGCCCGGCGAACTTGGTCGAGAAGAACGGGTCGAATATCCTGGCCATGGTCTTATCGTCCATGCCGCAACCGGTGTCGGACACCTCGAGGCAAACGTAACGCCCCGTTGGCAGTCCGTCGTCGAGGAAGGTCGCGGAAAGGTAATCGCGGTCGGCGTCGATTACGCCGCTGGCCAGCGTGATCACCCCGCCCTGCTCGCCCGACGCCTCCGAGGCGTTGGTGATCAGGTTCATCAACACCTGGCGAAGCTGGTTGATGTCTGCATTGACCGAGGGCAGCTCGCGGGCCAGGTCGTATTTCAGGTAGGCCTTCTTCGAAATCGAAACTTGCAGCAGGTGACCCATGTCGATGATCAGCTCGTTCAGATCGACGACCCGGACGACGAAGCGGCCCTTGCCCGAGTAGGCCAGCATCTGGTTGCACAGGTCGGAAGCCCGCCTGGAAGCGCTCTTGATCTCCTCGATGCTGCCCACGGCCGCCGAGGCCGGCGCCAGGTCAAGCAGCGCCAGGTCGGCGTTGCCCAGGATGACCATCAGCAGGTTGTTGAAGTCGTGGGCGATGCCGCCGGCCAGCACTCCCAGGCTCTCGAGCTTCTGTACGTGGCGCATTTGCTCGGTGAGCCTCTGGCGCTCCTCGGCCGAGCGCTTGCGCTCGGTGACGTCCCTGACCATGGCCATCAGCAGGCGCTCGCCCGAGATTTCGAGCGCGTTGAGAGTCACCTCGGTGTCGAAGAGCGTCTTGTCCTTGCGGAAGTGCTGCCATTCGAAAGATATCGGCCCGCCCGAGACGGCGGTCCGGATCTTCTCCTTGGCCTTCTCCCTCGAGTCGCGCCCGTCCGGCTGCCTCTCGGGCGAGAAGAGATATGGCGGCCGCCCGATGATATCCTCGCGCCGGAAGCCGAACATCTCGCAGGTCTTTACGTTGCAGTCGATGAAGATGTCGTCACGCATCAGAAAAATCGCGTCACCGGCCCCGTCGAACAGCGTGCGGTAGCGCCGCTCGCTGTCCGCCAGATGCCTGCGGCGCAGCAGGTCCCGGCGCACAAGCAGGGACACCAGCAGGGCCAACAACAGCCCGGCTATCAGGGTGATGTCGCCGGCCGCCGAGGTGGCCTCGGCCAGAAATGCCCGCGACGGGGCGATACGCAGAGTCCAGGGCATGTCCGCCACCCGCACCGGAAGCTCGACCTGGTAGGGCCACTCGTCCGCGGGTCCTCCGTTCATGCTGTACACCAGCGCCCCGTCCCGCTCGCTGAGTTCGTAGCGGAAGCGCCGCCGCAGGGATTTCTCGGACAGGCATTGGGACACGAGCCTGTCGACTCTGAAGACACCGTTGTAAAACCCGGCCGGCCGGCCGGCTGCGTCGCGGACCATGGCATAGGCGGCGAAGCCCTTGCCGCCCTGGAGCAGGTTGATGATCGGGGTGCGGGTGAGCTTGCCGGTGCGCTCCGCTTTGGCGACGGCCTCGGCCACGCCGCCGGCCGGGTGCTTGTGCAGGTCTTTATCGAGCGCGGGCTGGTTTCCCTTCTCGGGCACGATTATCCTTATCACCCAGTCGCGGTCGCTCCAGTTGATGGCCTGAAAGCCCGGAAAAAGCTCCAGCACGGCGGACACCTCGGCGCGAAACAAATTCGCGGACGAGACGATCTCCGGACGCCAGTCCCTCGACAGGTAGCGCATGATCGAAAGGCGGTCCTTGATCCAGGCTTCGAGCCGCAGCACCACGTGTGCGGCGGTAACCTCGGTCTCGACTCGCAGGCGCTGGGTTTCCTGCGCCCGGGTCACCCACCACAGGGCAAAGACGATCGCGGTGATTGCAAGGAACACGCCCAGCGGCAACCAGGTCTCACGGCCCGGCCCTCGCCCGCTCGCCGCTCGCGATGATCTCGCCATGGAATCCTCCCCTGATGGACGCCGCGGAGTATATGCCCCCTCTCACGACCGCGTCAAACGGTTTGGAACGGCTTGACGCCTTGACAGGGGTTTGTTTTTTTGATTCGATTGCGCCACAAGCAATTGTGAAACCCGAGCGGCCGGTAAAGGTGAAAACATGAAGAATCTTGCGGCAGTCGTCGTGGCCCTGAGCCTTGTCGCCCTGCCGGGGGCGGCCCGGTCCGGCGCCTTCGAGGAGCACACCTCCTGGCAGCGTGAACCGCGCCTGGAGACGGCCAAGGGCATCTCGCTGGGCAAGTCGGTGATCGAGGTTTCCATGGGCTACCGCTACCTCTACAGCGACGCCTACTTCGACTCGGATTCCAAGATCGGCTCGGCCCCCATGAAGTACAGCATGTCAATCATGGACATCCAGGGCGCCTTCGGCTTCACCGAGAACTGGACCCTGTGGGTCGATATTCCTATAGTCTGGAGCAGCCAGCGCGATGCGGCGCGCCCGCGCTCGGCAAACGGAGAGATGGGCGACAGCCAGTTGGGACTGCTCTACCAGTTTTACAGGCGCAACGATCCGACCCTGTCCATGGGCATGGGCCTGCGCTGGAAGCTGCCGACCGGCAACGAGGCGCCGGGCGCCAAGAACGTCAACATCACCGGCACCGGCAGCACCGACGTCGAGTTGTACTACGCCGGGCGCGCCCAGCTCTTGCGTTTCTTGGCGATTGACTGGTCGAGCGGCTACAATATTCGCTTTCCTGGATCGGTGCAGTACCTGTCCGATCGGCAATCATACATCACCAACGCCTTTCTCGACCTGGGAGACGAGCTTTTCCTGCAAGTGGGCGCAACGGCCGCCATAGACATGCTGGCCTTCAGCCTATCGGCCGAGTTCCGCTACCGTTTCCCGACCAAGGTCGGCATACCCGAGTACCGCGCCGAGGTCGTCGACTGGACGGTTCCCAAGAACGGCAACAGCCGCGAGCAGGACACCTTCATCCTTTTTAACGGGGCCAACTACTCAGAGTGGGACGTGCACGAGAGACTGGATCCCGCGCGGGCGCTGGTCTCGAACGCCGGCTACCTGTTCAGCGTCACGCCGCGGATCCTGTTCAGGCCGTTCGAGTGGCTCGATCTCGACATCTATGCCCGCTTCCACCTGGCCGGCAAGAACTCCATCTACCTGACCGACAAGGACGGCGACAACTCGAGCTTCGACAACTTCATGCCCATGCAGGCCATCGGAACCAAGCTCGGCCACAGCGTGATCATGGGCGAGGCCGGCGCCAACTGCACCGTTCGCTGGTGAGCGCATCCCGGAGATAAGACATGAGACGCACAGGCATAAGCGGCATGCTTTCGGTACTCGCGCTGCTGGGTATACTGGCGGCGCCGGGTAGCGCGGGGGCGCGCTTTTTCTACCAGAACTCTTTCCCGGACGTCGACTGGCTGGTGCTCGAGACCGAGCACTTCAGGATCTACTACTACCCCGAGGTGGAATGGACGGCCAGCATGATGGCCAAGTACGCCGAGATCGCCTACCCCAAGATCACCGGCCTGTTCGAGTATCCCCTCAAGGAAAAGATCCACATCGTCATCCGCGACCAGGAAGACTACTCAAACGGCTGGGCTATATACTTCGAAGACCAGGTCACCGCCTGGGCCACTCCGCTTTACTACATCCTGCGCGGGCGCCAGGAGTGGATCCCCGACATGTTCACCCACGAGTTCACCCACATCGTCTCGCTCAAGGCCAACGACTGGAAGGCGGAAAGCTCGGTCGTGATGGTCGGACGGGGCCTGGTCGAGGACGGAGTGCACAACGTCGACTTCGGCATCCAACTCGTCTTCGGCGCCAGCACGCCCTTCTTCTGGGCCGAGGGGATCGCCGAGTACGGCACCCACCTGGCCGGCTTCAACTGGTGGACCACCTCGCGCGACATGCACCAGCGCATGAGCATGCTCGAGGACAACTACCTCGACTACGACCAGATGTACAACCGCAACTTCTCGTCGTCCTTCGACGGCGAGCGCGGCTACCAGCAGGGCTACACCATGGGCCTGTACGTGATGGAGAAGTTCGGCAAGGAGAAGTACGCTCAACTGGCCATAAACTCGGGCAACAAGGGCCACCTGATCTGGGACAAGAACATCGAAGAAGTGCTGGGCATCGACGGCCGCAAGCTCTTCGGCGGCTGGCTGGCCTGGATGAAAGACCGCTACCAGCGCCAGACGGCCCCGATCCGCAAGGCGGAGCACACAGGCTTCCCGCTCGGGCCGCAGGCAAAAGAAGGGTACGTCGAGGTTCTCGACAAGCTGCCCGACGGGCGCTGGAAGGTGAAGATCAGCGGCCAACCATGCATCCCGCCCGAGTACCGGAAAAAGGACACTCTCGAGAAGATCGCCATCGCCCTATACGGCGATCCAGAGAAAACCGATGAGTTGGCGAAGCAATCAGCGCAGGAGTTATGGGCCACAATCGGCAACTTCCTCGGTGGCGACGAGAAGAAAGAAAAAGACCTCAACGACAAGTTCAAAGACATCCGGGACAAATACGACTGGGTGAAGTCAAAGACGAAGTACTGGAACAAGAAGCAGCGCAAGGCGGCCATGGAAGCTCAGGACCAGTGGCAGCAGTTTCCGCGTTATTCGGCCGACGGCAAGTGGCTGGCGCACACCACGCGCCAGGCGCTGGTTCTCGAGCCCGTTCCGATCGAGGAAAAGGAGCAGTTCTCGGGGTTGTGCATCTCCAAAGAACGCGCGGAGGAGATCGCCGACGACACCAAGACCATCAAGGGCGCCTCGAGCTTTTTAGGCTACGAGTTCAGCCCCGACGGCAAGAAGGTGGTCTTCAGCTCGATGAGTTGCCCCAACACCTTTCTGCCATGCGTCAGCCTGGACGGCTATTACCGCATGGATCTCTACGAGTACACCATCGAGAGCGAGGAGATCGAGCGACTCTCGCGCAGGCTGCGGGCCTACCAGCCGGCCTATTCGCCCGACGGCAAGACCATCGCCTTCATACACATCGAGGACGGTCAGAACCATCTCGGGCTGATGCCGGCCGGCGCGCGCGAGGTCACTCCCGACGGTAAGTGTGTTATCGACGGCCGCGAGATGAACAACTGCGTCAAGTGGCTTATCAAGAAACACGACGGCACCTTGCTGGGCCAGCCGTCCTTCAGCCCCGACGGCGCGAAGATAGTCATCGACCTCTACCGCAATCACCAGCAGGACATCTGGATGCTCGCGAGTGACGGCAGCGATCTTCACCCGCTTACCTGGGACAAGGCCGAGGATCGCGATGCCCGCTTCACCCCGGACGGCCGGCAGATCCTCTACGTCTCCGACCGCACGGGCATCTTCAACACCTACCTTTTGGACATTGAGAGCGGCAAGGTCAAGCAGTTGACCAATGTGCTCGGGGGCACCTACAACCCGTTCATCACCTCCACGGGCGACCTGCTCTACGCCTACTTCACTTCTTACGGCCTCAGGCTCTACGGGCTGCGCCGTGAAGATTTCTACAACAAGGAGATCGACGCCGGCTACGAGGTGTCACCGTCAGCGGTGGCCCGTAACCTGGCCTACCAGGAGCCCTTGCCGCAAATCCGCGAAAAGAGCTTTAGCTATAACCCCTTCAGCCCGCGCAACTGGGAGCCTCCGATCGGCATCCCGCTTTTCATCTACGAGCGGCGCGGGGTGCAGATCGGCGGGCAGTTGCTGCTATTGGACACTCTCGACAAGCACCTCTTCACAAGCACTGTGCTTCTAGGGCAACAGTCGCTCTACTCGGCCGCCTACGTGAACAACTTCTGGTATCCAACCTTCATGGTCGGCTGGACCCATCTGGAAACGTCCTACGAGTTCTCCCAGGGTTTCACATCCAGCCAGCTCGCTCCGTCGCGATCCGAGCCGCATTTCCCGTCACCGATCAACTTTAAGAACCGGCAATCGATCGATTTCGGCTATGCCGGCGTCGATTACAAGTTCGCCCCGCAGTTCGGCATCAAGGCCAACTATGTCTACCGCCACCTGACTTCCAAGCGCTCCTCGGGCACCAAGGAGCAAGCGTTTCTGACCAATAACTCCTACTCGGTCGGGTTGGCCTACCAGGACGTCAGCAGGCGCGGCCCCGAGATCGACATCAATCCGCGCGGCGGCCGCAAGATCAATCTCGACTATGCCTTCATCCGCACCGGCCTGCCCACCATGGACTGGGCCGACGTCGAATGGCTGGGGCGCTCCAACCCTCCGGGAGACAACTCGGACGACTATCAGTCACACGAACTGCAGTTCGGCTACACCGAGTACATCCCCATCTCATGGTGGAACGAGCAGGGCAAGCACACCCTGCAGCTGCACCTGCGCGGAGGCTGGATCGATCGTAACGTCCATCGCTGGGACGAGTTCTTCGCAGGTTCATTGCATCCCTTGCGCTACGTGCCCACCTTCTCGACCACCCAGGAGTTCGCCGGCTACGAAGATTTCAGCCTGCGCGGCGAGACGATGCTCATCATGGCCGTCAGCTACCGCTTCCCGGTGCTGCGCAACATCGACCGCCGCTTCGGACCCTTCTACTTCGTCAGCCTGTGGGCCGAGATCTCGGGCACGGCCGGCAACCTGTGGGGTTACACCGCCGATTTCAAGCAGGACAAGTACGGCAACATCATGCGCAACCCTGAAAGCTACTGGGATCCGGCCGTCATCCCCGGCTCGATCCGACGCGAGAGACCCTTCTTGGACATCTCGTCCAAGAACGGCAACTACATGCTCTACGACATCTCCTTCACCCTGAAACTCAAGGCGATGCTTTTCGGCACCAACAGCTGGAACAGCTTCATCCGCGTGGCCTACGGACTGAACGACATAGTCGGGCAGTACGAGGTCAACGACGATAATGCTTTCGTCGACGCCTATCCCAACAACGCCCTCTACGCCGAGACCGAACCCAAGAGCCTGCGCCTGGCCATAGGCATCGGCTCGGATTTCGACTGATCTAGAGAGATGATGAAGCGCTTCGTCGCCAGCCTGGTGATCGCGCTTGCGCTGGCAGGCCCGGCCGCGGCCGTTAGATCCAGGCTGGGGCCCGGCTTGTTGCGTATCTGCAGACAGCCCAACCCGCCCGGCGCTGAGATAACTCTGATGACCGTCTGGAAGCAGGTATCCGGGTCTACGCCGGACAGGGGAACGTGCCTCGGCCGGGTATGCGTGCTGCGCGTCCGGGCTTCGTCCCTTGCCGATCTGGCGGCCCGGCCGGATCTACTGGTCGCCAGACTTCCGCTCGTGTTTCGGCCGCGGATGGACCTGGCCGGCCCGCGGGCCGGACTGAACCTGGCCCGGCTCGAATCGGGCCTTTCGGGTAAAGACGTGCTGATCGCCGTGATCGACACCGGAGTCGACTGGACTCATCCGGATTTCACAGACGACCAGGGACGCACGAGGGTGGCCTGGCTGCTGGATCAGACGCAACCCCCGCACGGTGACTATCCGGATCTCGAAGCCCTCGGCGGCGGCGCCGTTTACTCTGCCGATGATTTGCAGGCCGTTTTGGACCACGGAACAGGGCCGGCCTTGGGAGCCGCCGCAGACGTCATCGGCCACGGCACTCACGTGGCCGGTATAGCGGCCGGATCGGACGCTATCTACACCGGGGCCGCGCCGCGGTCGCGCCTGATCGTGGTCAAGGCGATCAACGACGACCTGAGCGGCTTCGGCGAGGAGCGCTTGCTCGAAGCGCTGGCTTTCGCAGACCAGGCCGCCCGGAGCGAGCATCAGCCGCTTGTGGTCAACCTGTCGCTGGGCACTCAGCTCGGCGCACACGACGGGAGTGATGCTCTGGAACTGGCCCTGGATGAGCTTGCGGCCGGGCAGGGCCGCGCGGTGACCGTCGCCGCCGGAAACGATCTGGAACTCGACCTGCATGCGCGCGCGTCCGTGGCCGACCCTGCTCACCCGGCTGTCTTCCGCCTGCAGATTCCCGCAAGCGGCAACCCTTCTCCCTACAAGCCCGAATCGCTGACCGTCGACTTCTGGCACAGCGGTTCGGGCAGGCTACAGGTTCAGGTGGTCACGCCCTCGGGCGAAGCGACGGACCCGATCGGTTCGGCGGGGCCCTTGGGCCTGGACAGTGTAACCGCGGAAGGCAGCATCAGCATCGACTGCCTGGCCGAACCGGATCCCATCAACGGCGATCTGCGCACGCTGATAACCATCGCAGGCGAGGCGGGCCAGCCGCTTACGGCCGGCGCCTGGAAGATAGTTTTCACAGGCCGCGCCGCGAGGATCGATGGCTGGATAGGCGACTCGAACATGACTAATCCCTGGCCGCGTTTTCTCGATCATGTCGATCGAACGGATCTGGTCGGACCGCCGGCGACGGCCCGCAATGTAATCGCCGTGGGCGCCTTCGTCACGCGAACCGAATGGACCGACGTCAGCGGCAGCGACTGGTCGATAGATGCGCAGGAAGGCGAGCTGACCTGGTTCTCCTCGCCCGGCCCCACGCGCGACGGCCGGCTGAAGCCCGAGCTTTCGGCGCCCGGCCTGATGATCGCCGCCGCGCTTAGCCGCGACAGCGATCCGCGCATGCCGATCTCGACCTTCTACGCTGCAGGCACCGAGCGCAACGTGCTTGCAGACGGCCGGCATGCTTTGGCCGGCGGCACCTCGATGGCCGCTCCAATGGCGGCCGGCGCCGCGGCGCTGATCCTCGAACGAGATCCGACTTTAACCGGCCCCGAGGTGCGCGACATGCTGGCCGTATCCACGGCGACCGACGAACACACCGGCCGAGTCCTTTTCAGAAACGACTGGGGCTTCGGCAAGCTCGAGGCCCGCAAGCTGGTAGCCCTTGGCAATCCGGCAAGCCGCAACTCCAACCCGCCGGACCCCGGCCAGAGCCTGTGCGGTGTTGCGCAGCCATGGCTGGTGCCGCTTGCGGACGCGGCGATTTTAGCCGTTGCCGTGCCCCGCGACGAGCAAGGCCTGCCGCTCGGCTACGGCAGGACTGTACAGATCGAGGCCCGCGGGGCAAAAATCGAGGGCCCGATCGCAGATCTCGGCAACGGCATCTACACCGCTTACCTTTCCGGCCCCGGCCACCGCGGCGCGGACGTCCACCTGGTTTGCCGCGCCGACGGAATTACCATGCAGGCGAGGCCCCGAGTTCGCCTGGCCGCCTCCTATCAAGAGCTTACCGGCCTGGGCGTAGGCGGCGGCGCATGCAATACCCCGGGCGGAACGGGCGATCCGACCCCGGTGGTCATTGCGCTTCTTGTCGCCCTGCTTTGCCTGCGCATCTCGAGACGCCAGACAAGAACAAACCGGGACACTTACTATCCCTGGCGCAGCTTGTAACGCTGGATCTTACCGGTGGCCGACTTGGGCAGTTCTTCGACGAACTCTATCCAGCGCGGGTACTTGAACTTGGCAAGCTTCTTCTTGACGAAGTCCTTGAGTTTTTTCTCCAGTTCGGCGCCCGGCTCGACGCCGGTCGCCGGCACGCAGTAGGCCTTGGGCTTGATCAACCCGTCCTTGTCCGGGTGCCCCACCACGGCGCACTCCAGCACCGCCTCGTGCTCGCCCAGGCAGCGCTCGACTTCCACCGGCGAAACCCAGATGCCGCCCACCTTGAGCATGTCGTCCCCGCGCCCGGCGCACCAGTAGTAGCCTTCCTCGTCTTGGTGAAACTTATCTCCGGTGTTGATCCACTCACCCAGCATGGTCTTGCGGGTCTTGGCCAGCTTGCGCCAGTAGAACTGCGCCGCGCTGGCTCCCTTTACGTGCAGCGTGCCTACCGCTCCCTGTTGCACCTGGTTACCCTCGTCGTCAACCAGCTTTATTTCGTAGCCGGGAACCGGCTTGCCCGTGCTGCCCGCCTTGACCGCGCCCGGCTGGTTGGCCAGAAAGATGTGCAACATTTCGGTCGAGCCGATGCCGTCCAGGATTTCCACCCCGTATCGGGCCTTGAAGCGCTGGTAGACGTCCGGGGGAAGCGCCTCGCCGGCCGAGACACACAGGCGCACCGAGGAGAACTCGTGCCCGGAGTCGGGATCTGCCTGCGTGTGGGCCTCACGATCGCGCCGCTCGACCAGGTCGAGCAAGGCGGCGTACAGCGTCGGCACGCCGAAGAAAAGCGTCGGGCGATACTTTTCGAGCAGCTCGAGCATCAGCCCCGGAGTGGGCCGCCCCGGGTAGAGCACCGCCGCGGCGCCGACCGAGAGCGGGAAATAGTTGGAGTTGCCCAGCCCGTAGGCGAAAAACAGCCTGGCCGCCGAGAGCGTAACATCGTCCTCGGTCATGCCCAGCACCCCGCGGGCGAAGTTCTCGGCGCAGACCACCATGTCGCGCTGCGAATGGATCGTCCCCTTCGGAAAACCGGTCGAGCCCGACGAGTACAGCCAGAAACCGACGTCGTCGCCGGTGGTAGCGGCCGACTTGCAGGTCGCCGGGGCGCGCTTGTATTTCTGCTTGAAGGGAATCTTCGACCCCGCGCCCTCCTCGACCACGATCAGGTCGCGCAGGTAGGGCAAATCGCCCTTGATACTGTGGATCACCGGCAGCAGCGACTCGGACACGACCAGCACCTTGGCCCGCGAGTCGTTCAGGAAATACTCGTAGTCCTCGGGCGTCAGCATGGTACTACAGGGCACCGGAACGGCACCGATGCGCATGGCGCCCCAGAAACAGGCGTAAAACTCCGGCGTGTCCAGCAACACCAGCAAGACGCGGTCTTCGATCTGAACCCCCAGGTCGCGCAGCGCGTTGGCCGTCTTGTTGACCATCTTCTGCACCTGATTGTAGCTCAGCTGAGCAGCTTCGAAAAAAATGGCCGTGCGGTGCCCACGCAGCTTCTGGATGTTGCGGTCGATGAAGTAATCGGCGGCGTTGAACAGGTCTTTGTCTTGTGAATCGGCAGGGCTCATTTGTCTTTGGCTTCCTGTTCGCTTCCGTACCGCTCCCTGAGCAGGCGGTGCAGGATCTTGCCGGTGGACGTGCGCGGCATCTGGTCGGGCTTAATGAAACGCACCGACTTGGGTCGCTTGTAGGAGGCTAGTTCACAACGGCACAGATCGACCAGCTCGTCCTCCGCGCAGTTGCAGCCGTCCTTGAGGATCACAACTGCCCGCACGGCTTCGCCCCATTTCTGGTCGGGCAGGCCGATCACGGCGACATCGAAGACCGCCTGGTGGCGGCAGATGACATTCTCGACCTCGGAGGGAAAAACGTGCTCGCCGCCGGTGATGATCATGTTGTTCTTGCGATCCACCAGAAAGTAGTAGCCGTCCTCGTCCCGGTAGGCCATGTCTCCGGCCGAGAACCACTCGCCTGTAAAGCTCTCAGCCGTCTTTTCGGGATCCCTGAAGTAGCCATCGAACATCATCGGGCCGCGCGAGTACAGCTCGCCAATCTCTCCCGGGGGCACGTCACGCTTGTCTTCGTCGAGAATCCTGATGCTGTCGGTGCCCAGGCTCTCTTTGCCGATAGAGCCGGGCTTGGTCAGCTGTTCATGGGGCATCAAGGTGGTGACGATACCGGCCTCCGTCGAACCGTAACCCTCGTAGAGTTGCACACCCTCGAAGTATTCCATGATGCCCTTCTTGTGCTCGATACGGGCCGGGGCCGACGAGCACAGAAGCTTGTTGATCGATGATACGTCAAACTTTGCTCTTTCCGCGGGCGGCACGGCCAGAATCAGCGCATAGTGGGTCGGGATGAGTGAGATGAAGTTGATCTTGGCCCGCTCGACGGTCTCGAGCATCTTGCGCGGATCGAAACCCATGGCCGGCACGACGTACGTCGTCCCCCCGATATAGGTGAAGGTGAAAGTAAAGAATGTCGTGTTGACGTGGCACAACGGCATGACGTTCAAGACCCGCTGGCCGGGGCGAAAATCGAAGTCGACGGCGTTTATCAGGTAGAAGGCGACGTACGATTCGTGCGAGCGAACGACGCCCTTGGGACGCCCGGTAGTGCCCGAGGTATAAAGCAGGATCCATGGATCCCGCGGCAGGACATCCGAGTCGGGCTCATGCGCCTGGCCGCCGGCGACAAGGTCCTCGTAGCCCAGGTATCCGGCGCGCCGGCCACCCACCATGACGTAGCGATCGGCCGGCACATTCAGTTCTTTGCGCACGTCTTCGACGGCGTCCGCGAACATGTCGTGGACCACGAATGCCTTGGCCTCGGCATGATTCGAAATATACTTCACGTCGGCGCCGGATAGGCGGAAGTTGATCGGGTTGAGCACCAGGCCCGCCTTGGCCGCTGCCAGGTAGAGTTCGACGAACTCTATGCAGTTTTCCAATAGCACCGACACACGGTCGCCCATGGCAAGGCCCAGCGCGAGTAAGGAGTTTGCCAGGCGGCAGACGCGCTCGTTTGTCTCGGGATAAGTGTAGCTGCGCTCGTCATCCATCAGGCAGATCGTGTCCGGGTACTTCACGGCGTTCATCTTGAGCATCTGACCCAGGTTCATCCAGCTAGCCATCATGCACCTCGAATTGAGATAATCACGCATGCACCTCGAATTGAGATAATCACGCATGCACCTCGCTGAGTAAGCTCACGCCCGCACGAGCTTGATCCTTGCATCGACTACCAGGCTGGGCTGCCCGGCCGGAGCCGCCAGAACCGGGTTGAGATCCAACTCGGAGATCTCAGGGTGATCGGACAACAAGCAGGACACCCTGAGCAGGATGTCGACTAAAGCGTCTTTGTCGATCGCCGGACGGCCCCTGACCCCGTCCAGCAGAGGGGCCGCCGCGATGCTTGTCAGCATCTCGCGCGCCTCGGCATCGGTCAACGGGGCCAGCTTGAAGATCACGTCCTTGAGCACCTCGACATGAATGCCGCCCAGCCCGAACATGACCATCTGGCCGAGATCCCGGGCCCGCGCCCCGCCCACAATCACCTCGAGGCCCCCGGATACCTGCTTTTGAACCAGGTAAGAAAGACCCGCCGTCCCTGCCAGGCGCGCGGACATCCCGTCGAAGGCCGCCCGCAGGGCGTCCTCGTCCTGAAGATCCAGAACCACTCCGCCCGAGTCGCTCTTGTGCACCAGTGTCGGGGCCTCGGCCTTGAGCACTACCGGGTAACCGACATCGGCAGCGCCGGCGCGCACCTCGTTCCAACTCTCGCTGCGTGCCTCGGGTACCAGCGGCAGACCGTAACCAGAAAGCAGGGCGGATACGTCCCGCGGCGCCATGAACCCATCGGGCCCTACTGCGGCCTTTTCGATGATCGCCGCCGCGCCCGGGGCGGTTACGCACTTGGCCGGCACGTCGGTTCGCGGGCGAGCATGCAGCCGGCGATAGCGATCCATATGGTGCAAGACACGCGCTGCCGTCTCCGGGAAATAGTACACCGGCAGGCCGGCCTGCCTGACCCGCTTGAGCGTCTCGCGCCACTCGATCTTTTCGGCCGGGTTGGTCATGGCCACGGCTATCATGGTCTTTTCGGTTTTTCTGGCATGGGTCTCGATAGCCTTGGCGATCCCCAGGGTGTCGACGAAGAAAGGCGTCATGAAGCACACCACGATGGCGTCGATCCCGGGATCGCCGATGAGCGCCTCCAGCGACGCGCCGAATTCCTTCTCGGCGGCGGTGGCCATCATGTCGATCGGATTTGCGATCGAAGCGATCGCCTGCAGCTTCTCCTTGAGTAGATCCTTGGATGCCTGGCTCAACTCGGGTACATCGAGACCCGCCTTGACCGCTTCATCGGTGACGATGATGGCCGGCGAACCGGCGTTGGTGACCATGCCGACGCGCCGGCCACGGGGCACTTTCTGCGTGGCGAAGGCCTCGGCCGTCTGACACAGCTCCTCTAGCGAGCTGAAGCGCAACACCCCGCACTTGTCGAAAAGCACATCCGAAATAGTGTCACGCGCCATCAGGCCGCCGGTGTGCGAGGAGGCGGCCCGGGCGCCTTCCTCGGTCGTTCCGCTCTTGAGCGCTAAAATGGGTTTTTTGGCCGCTACCGGACGCACCCGATCGAGGAAGTCGCGCGGGTCGGCGAATGACTCGGCGTGCAGGACGATGACGTGAGTCTCGGGATCGTCGCCGTAGTATTCGATGATTTCGGGGACGGAAATGTCGCAGGCGTTTCCGTTGGAGGCGTACATGCGCTGCCCGACCTCGTGCATGCCGAAGTAGTTGTTGATCACTTCGGCCACCCCGCCGCCCTGGGCGACCATCGAGATGTGGCCCGGGCGCATTTCGGCGAAGGTGAAGTTGGAATACAGGCTGACCCGCGGATCGCTGTTCATCACACCCTGGCAGTTCGGACCGAAGAGTCGTATGCCGCGCCGGCGCCCGATGGCGGCGATCTCCTCCTCCATCTTGGCGCCTTCGGCGTTCAGCTCCTTGAAGCCCGAGGTGTTGATAATGGCCACCTTGACGCCCTTGTCGGCACATGCCTCGATCGTTTGGACTACCAGATTGTTGCGCACGATTATGTGCACCATATCTACATCGCCGGGTACGTCGAGGATCGAGGGGGCGACGGGCAGGCCCAGGATCTCGCCGCCCTTGGGATTGACAGGGGTGACGGTTCCGGTGAAGCCGTAGCGCTTGAGATTGGCGATGATCCTATGGCCAATGGTGTGTGGACGGTTCGAGGCGCCGATGACTGCGATGTTCTTGGGGAAAAAGAGGGAATCGAGTGTGGACATCTTGCCGACCTCCTTTATGAACCGGCGGCCACCAAGGCCGCGCCGAAAGCGCCCAGGTGCTGAGGATCGGGCGGCAGGCGTACTTCTACCTTCAGTAGATCCGAGAGGATCTCGCGCATGATCTGATTGTGGGCCACCACCCCGCCGCTGGCCACTACCTCGCCCGTGAAAGCCATGGTCTCGAGCACCCGCCGGGCCACTGAGACGAGCGCCGCGCGCACCAGGTCTTCAACGTTGACCCCGTCGCGGATCTTGCCCAGGATCTCGGTCATGGCGAAGACGGTGCAGTATGAACCGATGCTGACTTTCGGATCCCGGCTGCGGGAGGCCAAATCAGAGATGTTATCGAGGGGGATCTTCAGCCGCAGCGCCATCTCCTCGATGAACGAACCAGTGCCGGCCGCGCACTTGCGGTTCATCGAGAATGTTATCCTGCGGCCTGCGGAATCGATTTCGATCACCTTGTTGTCCTGGCCGCCGATGTCGATCACCGTGATGGCGCGCGGAAAGTACTGATAGGCGCCGCGGCCGTGGCAGTCGATCTCGGTGCGCCGTTCGTTTGCAAAATCGACGTTGGTGCGCCCGTAGCCGGTTGCCACCACGGCCGCGATCTCCTGGCGATCGATCCCAGCCTGGCCCACTGCCTGCTCGAAGGCCTCTCGGGCGGCCGCTTTGAAGTCGGCCCCGGAATCACACAGGCCCAATCCGTGCACCCGCAGCTTGTCGTCGATCACGGCGCACTTGGTGGCCGCCGATCCGACGTCGACTCCGGCGAAGTAGCTCATCGTCTCAGCCTTGCGCCAACTGTTCGACGAAGGCCTCGATGTTGGTGCGCGCCTGCTCCTCGGAGTAGCAGCGCAGGTCGTTCAGATCTCCGTCGATGGTCAGGTGCGGCGTGCCCAGCCGCTTGCTCAGCCGCTGGGGCATGCCGTAGCGCGAGTTGGTGTTGTTGGGGCAGGTCCGCGAGTCGTGGTAGATGATGCCGTCGACCGCGAAATCCCGGCACATGTCGGCGATGTAGTCCTCCTTGACCGGGTCCGCGCGCACGATGAACAGCTCGGTGTAGGCCCGGGCCATCGATTCGAAGGGCTTTGCGGGATCGAGCTGGTTGAAGATCCACGAGTTGCAGTAGGTCGAGGCCACGACGCAGGTCCCAAGCTCCAAAAACTGCTCGCTCAACGGGCGCAGCTTGCCCCAGATCGGCATGCCCTCCCAGTAGAGCCGAAAGCGCTCGCCCTCGACCGCGGCGACACCCCGGTCGACGCGCTCTTGCAGTTCGGCCAGGAGTTCTTCGTAGTAGTCGACCGCCGTCTGGGTGCCGCGCAGCACAACCGCCGGGCCCATGTGGATGGTGCCGTCGAAGAAGGTCAGCGCCGAGGGACGGGCGGTTCCCGTTCGCAGCACTTTCTCCCACAGCTCGGAGCATTTGCGCGAAAGGCCGATCGCCCCGCGGAAGCGATCCATGTCCAGCGGGTGCCCGGCGATCGGCTCGAGATCGGCGGCCAGCGCGCGAAGCTGCCCGGCGATCGAGTCTACGTGATCGCCGGTGACTTTTCCGACGTTGCGGTGGGTCTGCACGCCCAGGCAGGGGACGCCCCACTCGCGGGCGTACCACATGAACCAGTCCTGCACGTCGCGGCACTGGTTGGTGTTGTAGACCAGCACGTCGGGACGCGGGATCGACTCGATGCCGTAGGCGGCGGTCAGGGGAGTGAAACCCTGCAGGTAGGCCCCGACGTCGGCGGTCAGGTAGGAGCAGATATCGGGCGAGTAGCCGACGGCGTTGGCGTAGGGGATGTACTCGGTCGCCTGGCGGGTGGCGCCCAGGATGGCCGAGTGGTTCTCGGGATAGTAGACTTCGAAGCCGAACCCCTGCAACAGCTCGGCCGGCCCGACGCTGGTGCACCAGGCCACCTTGCGCCCGGGATCCTTGCTGGCGGCGTCGATACCCAGGAAATGATCGGCCATGATCTTCTTCATCGTCTTGGCCGCCGCGATCTTCTTTGACCTTGGTTTCTCCGCGTTCATCGTCGTCTCCATTGTACCCCCGTTCGTGTCTTGCTTACCGCGCGGCCTGCGGGCTGTCAACCGGCTTGGAAGGCAAGGGGGACGTTGGTACATTAAGAACATTAAATTAAAAGGTCCCGCTCTTCCAAGCCCAGCTTTTTCAACGAGTCCTTACCCTGCTCGACCGACCTGCGCGCGGATTGGGCCTGGACGCCAAGGGCACGGGCTACTCTGGCACCGCTCAACCCCAATCGCCTGATGGTGCGGCTGCCGATCTTTTTGAGACAGACTAGAATAAAGGCGAGTCATACAGACGACTGCCTCATCCAGGGTTGAGGCTTGTGCTATAGTTCTGGAAAACAGGGAAAAAAACGGCAACTGGACTGAGATGGTCCATTTATAGGGGTCGGAAGTGAAGGCAAAGTCGATCAAGTTGTTGGTAATGCTTTTCGTGATATGGGCGATGCAGAGCTGCAGCGGCGCGGGGAATGACTGTGTTCCGCAGTGTGCTGCCAAGGAGTGTGGATCAGATGGCTGCGGAGGTACATGCCCCCCGGGTTGTCCGAACTCGCATTATACTTGCATGTTGACCGACTACGGTAAAAAAGCTTGCGTTTGTCTTCCAGGCTGGTCCGGCCCGGACTGCGAACAGCAGCTTTCCGATGAAGTTGACGTCTTGTTCGTGTTGGACAACTCAGGCTCGATGGTCGCCGCGCAAAGCCGGCTTGGACAATCGTTCGACGCCTTCGCCTCCGAGCTCGAAAATCTTTCCGTCGTCGACTACCATATGGCAGTCATCACGACCGGAGTGCAGTCTCCCGGCTGCCAGCCTTGCGAAGGTGTCATCCAGTCGTCTTGCATGAACGAGACCGGCGAGAACGGTCGATTCCAGGATCGTATCGGCTACAACCAGGGGTCAATCGATGACCCCGACTATATATTCACTACCGACCCGCAGTGCGGAAGAGTGGTCACGGCTGCGACAAAATCGTGCTTCTACGACACCAGCCAAAGCCGCGGATTCGCCGTGATGGGAATCAACGGCTGCGTCTACGAGCGAGGCCTGGAGTCAGTAAAAATCGCCCTCGGCGACCTGGCCGACGGCTACAACGGCGGCTTCTTGCGAGATAACGCCAGACTGGTTGTTGTAATCTTCTCCGACGAGGAAGACTGCGGCAACGTGGGAGATGTTACCGAAGAAATGCCGGGCATCGGCGGCAATGCCTGCTATTTTGCCGCCAAGGGCATTGACGCGGATGGCAACTTCGGAGACTCAACCGGCAAACCGTACAGGCTGACGCCTGTCGAGGACCACTATAAGTTCTTGATGGGCTTGAAGAACAACATGGTGAAAAGAGTCAAATTCGCCGCCATAGTCGGCGTAAAGGACGTCAATACCCCGGAGACAACGACCATCGAGTACGCCTGGAACGATTCTGACAACATCTGGGACATCGATCCGGCCTGCATTACCGCCGGCTGCGGCGGAAATTTCTGCTCCGCCAAGCCCGGCACCCGTTATATAAAAATGGCCCAACTGTTCGGAATCGGCTCAAACGGCTTCGTCGATACAATCTGCCAGATCGATTTCAAGGCCACCATGGAAAGATTGGCCCTGTTCATCGCCTCTTGATGAAAATAATGCCGGCAAGTGAGCCTTCGACGCTGATGTCCTCGTCTATGTCCTCCCAGTGAATTCCATGGCCGTGCCCAATCAAGCTCATGGTTAGTAGACAAGCGGCTCGATGACGGCCTTGACCGGCCGATCGGGCCGGGATATAAACCGACGACACCGTCTACCATAAACGCTTGGAGGTGCGAGATGGCTTTTACTTTCCGTGACATGAGTATCGGCAAGATCGGGGTGATCGGCTCGGGGCAGATCGGACCCGATATCGCCCTTTATTTCGCCAAGGTATTCCATGGCCACGACGTGCCGGTGGTGGTGGTCGACGTGGCTCAGGAGGCTCTCGACAAGGGCCGGGCCAAGCTGGAGAAAAAAATTGCCCGGGGAGAAAAAAGCGGCGCCTTCTCTCCCGAGATGGCCCGGGCCATACTCGACGGGGTGACCTTCACCGGCGACTACCAGCAGCTGCGCGGGGCCGACCTGGTCGTCGAGGCGGCTTCCGAGAACCTCGATCTCAAGAGGAAGATCTTCGCCCAACTCGAAGAGCTGTGCGGCGACAAGGCCGTGCTGGCCTCTAACTCCTCGCACCTCGAACCCGAGGTCATCTTCGAGTCCTTGCAGCACAAGGAACGCAGCCTGGTCATACATTACTTCTACCCGGCCGAGCGCAACCCGCTGGTCGAGATCGTCCCGGGCAAGGACAGCGATCCCAAGCTGATTCACAGCCTGATGGTCCTCTACGAGCAGATCGGCAAGGTGCCCATCCGGGTGGGCAGCCGTTACGGCTATGCCATCGACCCGATCTTCGAGGGCCTCTTTTTAGCGGCCGCCCTGTGCGTCGAGGAGGGCCTGGGCAGCGTCAAGGAGGTCGACTGGCTGGGGCGCGAGGCGCTCGGGCTGACGGTCGGCTCGTTCACCGCCATGAACCTGACCGGCGGCAACCCCTTGACCGATCACGGGCTCGAAATGGAAGGCCAGCGGCTCAACGCCTGGTTTCACTCGCCCAAACTGATGAAAGACGCGATCGCCTCCGGAAAACCCTGGGAGACCCCGGCCCGGGGAGAAAAAGTCGAAGTGGACAAGACTCGCGCCGAAAAGATCATCCGCGCCTTGCGCGGGGCCTACTTCGGCCTTGCGGGCCAGGCGGTCGACGCCGGCATCACTACCGTCGCCGACCTGGAGATGGGCCTCGAGATCGCCCTCGACATGAAACCGCCTTTCTCGCTGATAAACAAGCTCGGCCTGGCCGAGTCGCTCGGGCTGGTCGAAGAGTACAACCGGGAACACCCCAAGTTCCCGGTCCCGGAGTGCATAAAGAAACAGGCCGCTTCGGGCAAGCCTTTCGAGATCGACTACATCCAGCGGCACGACGTCGGCGAGGTGGCCTGGCTGCGCATCCGGCGCCCCAAGGTGCTGAACGCCTTGAACCAGCAAGTCTTCGGCCAGCTCGAACGACAGTTCGAGGCAATCAAGAAAGACGGCAAGATCAAGGCCGCCGTGCTGTCCGGCTTCGGGATCAAGGCCTTCGTCTCCGGGGCCGACATTAATTTCTTGGCCGGAATCGAAACGCCCGAACAGGCCTTCGATAGCACCCAGCAATCGAAGCGCGCCGGAATCGCCATGGAGAACATGGGCAAGCCGATCGTCTGCGCCTTGAACGGCTACGCCCTGGGCGGGGGGCTGGAGATCGCCATGTGCTCGAGCGCCATGATCGTGGCCCGGGGTTTGAAGATGGCCGCCGGGCAACCGGAGGTCAACCTGGGGATCATCCCCGGCGCCGGAGGTACCCAACGCCTGCCGCGTTGGATAGGCGTCGAGAAGGCGGCCGAGATGCTCAGGACCGGCAGGCCCATCTCGGGTAAGCAAGGCGTCGAGCTGGGCCTCTTCCGCGAAGAGGTCGAGCGCACCGCGCTGATCGAGCGCGCCATCGAGCTGGCCCGCGACCTGGCCGCAGGCTCGGTCGATCTGAAGCCGATGACGCGGGAGCCCATCGATACTCCCGACCGGCTGCCCGAGATCGATATCGGCCACCTGAGCAAGGCCATCGACGCCATCGTCTGCCGGGCCATCGTAGAGGGTTGCAGCCGGCCGCTGGCCGAGGGGCTGAAATTCGAGTCGGAAATGTTCGGTGAATGCGTGAAGACCCGCGACATGAAAATCGGCCTGGAGAACTTCCTGAAAAACGGCCCGCGCGCCAAGGCCGAGTTCGTGCACGAATAAAGGAAAACATAATGAGGCCGAAACCCGCGCAGGATCCGGCGGCGCTCGTTCCCGAGGCGTTTTCGGCCACAATAATGCGCGCCCAGCAGAGCATGGTCGAGGACGGAGCCTCGCCGGTCGGGGCTTCGATCATGCCGCAGGATCTCGATCTGCCGGTCGAGTCGGAGGCGACCGGCAATATTCCAATCGAGCGTCTTTCAAAATCGGGCAAGCAGGTGATCATCAGCGATTCCGGCGAGCCTGCCTATGGCGGGTCATCAGAGAATTCACAGTACGAACTTCTCGAAATGCTCGGCCGCGGCGGAATGGGCATAGTGGTCGGCGCGCGCCAGGAATCTCTTGGACGCGAGGTGGCGATAAAAATCGCCCGCAAGGTCGCCGTAGCAAAGAACTCGACGACCGGCGGATTGATCGAGCAGTTCGCCAACGAGGCCTGCGTAACAGCCAGCCTGGATCATCCAAACGTCATCCCGGTTCATACCCTGGCCCGCGATCCGGATGGACACCTGTTCTTCACCATGAAGAAAGTCAGCGGCGTTGATTGGGAACAACTGCTGAACCCTTCCTCGATTCGCAAACCCTCCGAGCGCAGGCGGGTAGCTGAACTTGCCGCCGGGATGAACCTCGACGATCAGATCGAGATCCTGATGAAGGTCGCCGACGCAGTGGCCTACGCCCACTCGAAGAAGATTCTCCACCGCGACCTGAAGCCCGAGAACATCATGATCGGCTCCTTCGGCGAGGTGCTGCTTATGGATTGGGGATTGGCAATGGGGTTCGGGGACAAGAACCCTTATCTGCTCGATCCCGAAAAGAAACCACAACTCGTCGGCACTCCGGGTTACCTGGCGCCGGAGCAGGCCACCGGTCGCATGCAGGAGTTCGGTCCGCCCACCGACATATACCAGCTCGGCGGGATCCTCTACCGCATCCTGACCGGGCACTCGCCTCACTGGGACAAGGAGGTCATGGCCGCGGTGCACAAGGCCGCCCGGGGAGAGGTGACGCCCCCTGACGAGGAGAGCGACAAGAAGATCGACGCCGAACTGGAGCGTATCGTGGTCAAGGCTCTGGCGCCGCGGCCGGCTGATCGTTACCAAACGATCTCCGAGTTCAAGGCCGACATCAAACGCTATCGCGCCAACTCCGAGTCTCTGGCGGTGGCCGCCGCCGCCGACAGAATGCTCGACGAGCTATGCGCAGAGTTGGGAGTCTGCAAGATAGATGATCCCCGGGTCGGCAGGCTGGAAAAGGACCGGGTCACGCTGGTCTACACGCGCCTATCCGAGTGCATCGGCGCCTTCGGCCAGGCCATAAACCTGTGGCCGGAAAACAAGCTGGCCTGCAAGGGGCGCTTTCAAGCCCTTGATCTGCAGGTGCGCCTGGCCATGGAACAGGGAGATCTCAGCCTGGCCAGATCCAACCTGGAATTATTGATACAGGGTTGCGAGTCCAGCGCAGCCGACGATTACATTGCAAGTGCGCGCATCAGCAGCGAGAAGTTGGCTAGACGCCTCGCAATCCTGGAGAAAAAGCAAGCCACGGCCGAACAGCGCGAGATGTTCAACAAGCTGCTGTTGTGGAGCTTCGTCGGAGTGCTGGCGGTCGCGATCATCACCGGCTTCTACCTGCTGCACAAGCAGAAGAAACTGGCTTATGAGAATCTCGAGGCAACGCAGAAGCAACGCGAGTTGGTCAGGAAAAATCTCCTTCTCAGCGAGAAGGCGGTCAAGAAGGCTTTCGCCCAGGGAGTGATCTCCCGGGCCGAGCTCTTGTCTCGCTATATGCGCGACTTAGAGCACACAGTATCGCAATACCACCAGGAAGCGCAGCGCCTGATGACCATGCCTGCCGACTACTTGCCCAGGCGAGTTCATACGGCGGCGGGCAGAGACGGATATTACCTGGACGCGGACTACTACGACGCCGCAACCGCGCCACGGGACATGACAGCGGGCGAAGGCTACGGATTCGAGGTCTCGCGCAGCCAGGTGACCGTGGTGCTGGCGGCCTGGGCGCGCTCGGGCCGGAAAAGGAAGCTTGCCCTGGCCGACGCGGTGCGCCTTGCGCGTCTGGATACGCTTTTTTCCGAGGTGCATCACTCTCGGGACGATATTCTCTGGTCGCTGGCGGGATCCGCAAGCGGAGTTCTTGCGAGCTTTCCGGGTTCGGGGCGGTTTCGCTCCAAGCCGGATTACGATCCAACCCGCAGGTCCTGGTACCTGGGCTCGTTTGATGCCCCCGACGATCGGCCGCGCTGGATACATCCACATATCGACGCGGGCGGCCAGGGCCTGATTATCTCATGCACCAGCCGCATCAGGATCGGCGAGCAAACGCTGGGAGTGGTGGGCCTGGAGGTCTCGATGCGCACCATTCAGGAGATGATCTCCCGTTTCACCGAGGGGGTCGGCGGCGGCGCCCGGGGCCTTTTGGTGCGCCAGGACGGGAAGATCATCGTGGACACCGAATACCGCGCAGACAACAAGAAATGGAAAAAGGATTTCGAGCTGACATCAATCGACGAACTCGGCCGGGAGCTGTCTTCCTACTGCCGGGACGCCCTGGCCGGCGGGCCTGGTTCCGCGACGGCCAAGGAGATTGACCTCGCCCAGGGCAAGAAACTGATCGCTCACGCCAGGCTCTCTCATCCCGACTGGCTGCTGGTGGTCGAGAGCGACAAAAATGCGGCTGTCGGGTTGAATCGTTGAATGTGAAATGCGTGTCTTGCGAGAATGCCACAGAGAACGATCTGGCGGCGCACCTGCTGGTGGCCGCTCACATCCAGAACCAGATATGACGAATTGGATCGCCGGCTGCCGGCGCTCAGGGCACCAGCACGGCGCGCCTTTCGAGTTTTCCGTGATGAGCGGCCTCAAAGACTTCGTTGATCTCGGAAAGCGGGTGCTTCTCGACGTAGGGCTTGACCTTGATGCGCCCGGCCGCGAGCCAATCGAGCACCTCGGGGTATAGGGTCGGATCGCAGCCCCAGTTGCCGATCACCCGGGCATCGAAGGCCATCAGGTTGCTCAGGCGGACCTCTATCTTGTCCATGGTGAAACCCACCGCCATCATGGTGGAGCCGAAGGTCAAAAGCGAAAAGCCGGTCTCCTGCCCGGCCCTTGTGCCGGAGGTCTCGAAGATCTTCCAGCAGAACCTGGGAGCGCCGATCTCTTTGGCAGCCTGTTTGACCTTGCCCTTGACCTCCTTACCCGAAAGACCGGCCACGTTGACCACGGCATGCGCACCGGCCGTCTTGGCAGCCTCGAGCTTCCCATCATCCACGTCAAGGGCGATAACTTTGGCCCCCGACGCCACGACCACCTGCACCTCGTGGATACCGATGCCTCCAACCCCGATGCAGACGGCCAGATCTCCCTGCTCCAGTCCGGATAATTTCATTGCCTGGAAGGGCGTTGTCACGGCATCGGAAACGATCGACAGCTCCCACAACTCGTGGGCCGCGAGCACCGGCTCGGGGATGGGGCAAACATATTTGGCCGGCACCAGCACGTGGCTTGCAAACCCGCCGTGGCGATCGTTGCCGGGCATAACTTGCGAACGACAAATACGCCGCCGGTCGGAGAGGCACAAATCGCACTCGCCGCACGGCAGCACAGCCGGCACCAGCACCTTACGCCCGCGCAGGGATGAATCGGCGCCTGCTCCGCACTCTGTAACGGTGCCGCTGATCTCATGGCCGAGCACCAGCGGAAGCTCCTTGCGCGTCTGCACTCCCAGGCAGGCGAAGGAGATGTCGGTGTGGCACACGCCGCAACCGGCCACCTCGACCAGCACTTCAGCAGCGCCGGGGCCTTCGATTTCGAACGTGCGCTCTTCCAGCGGCTTGTTCGGCTCGATCAGCATCATGCCCTTGACCGTCGTGCTCATGGCTTATCCTCGCTTTCCCCGTGCGCGGCGCTCGGCCGCATGAATCAGATGAACTATGGTAGAGTTGCAGGGCGCGCCCAGTCCCCGGCGCTCGGCTTCCTCGACTATGGCTCCGTTCAAAGCATCGATCTCGGTGCGCAGGCCGCGGTCGAGATCTTGCCACATGGTGGGTCGGTTGGGGCCCAAGGCCTTCTGCGAGCCGATCAGCGGACGGTATGGATCATCCTTGTCGATGATCGGCACCCCCCGCGCCCGCATGACGGCGACTATCTCTGTGCACAGATCGCGCATCAGATCCTGCAGGTCGTCGTCTTCGAGCAGTTGGTTGCAGTCCAGCCCGGTCAGGGCCGAGACTGGATTGACAACAGCGTTGTGCAGCAACTTTTGCCAGACGACGTGCTCGATGTTCTCGACCACTTCGGTATCGAGCCCGGCCTGGTTGAAGACCTCTCCGATGTTTTCGATCCCGGGAGTCGGCTTGCCCTGGTATGGAGCAATCTGAATCGGCTTAATCCCGCGCCGGAAGCGCAGGCTGTTTGGGCCCATGTGCTGAATTGAGTGGTAAGTAATGCCCGAAAGCACTTTTTCGGGCCCGATGATAGAAGCCATCGTCTGGGTGTTGCCGATGCCGTTCTGCATCGAAAGCATCCGGCTTCCCTCGCCGACGACCGGCAACACCCCGCGCACCGCGGCCTCGGTCTGGTAGCTCTTGACAGAAACGAAGATCAGGTCGGCCTGCTCGATTCCGTCGATCGAGTCCACGACTTTAACATCCACCCGCCGCTCGGCCCGACCGTCTTCAGTAATCAGCAACCCCTCGCGGTTGAGCAACCCGGCCCGTGCCCGGTTGATCTCCAGAAAGGTAACGTCCTTCCCGGAAGCACTCAGCAGCGCCCCCACCAATCCTCCCAAAGCACCGGCACCGACGACGACAATCCGCATGCCCACCTCGCGCCCTCACCTGTTTTTCCACTCGGGCTTTCTCTTCTCGTAGAACGAAGCGATCCCCTCGAGCACGTCCTCGGTAGCCATCAGCTCTTCGAGGAAAACCTTCTCGGCCTCCTGGTGGGCCTGTTCGAAGGGCAACGTTCTCAGCCGCTTGAGTGTGCGCACGTTCAGGCGCATTACCAGCGGGCTCGCCTTGCGAAAGTCCCTGAGCGTCGCATCCAGCACGCCGTCCAGTTCGTCGCTCTTTACCACCCGCGACACCAGGCCGTAGGCGTTCATCTGCTCGGCGCTGTAAATTCGCCCCGAACAGGTTATCTCCATGGCCCGGGCCGGGCCGACCAGCTTCGGCAAGTAGGCCACCCCGAATGGGGCGAAGAATCCAAGCCGGATCTCGGGCTGCCCGAATGTGGCCCGCTCCGAGGCCAGCAAGACATCGGCCATCATGACCAGTTCGAAGCCGGCTCCCAGCGCCGCCCCGTCCACCGCCATGACCACCGGCAACTCGAGCGCGCCGAGCAGCGTGAACATGCGCCCGAAGGCGGAGATCATCGCGGTGGCATTATCGGGATGGTGCTCGCCGACATCGGCCCCGGCCGAAAAAGCCTTGCCTGAGGCCTGAAAGACGAGCGCCTTGAGCGAGTCGTCCGCCGTCACCTTCTCGACCGCGTTATTTATCCCGCGCATCATCTCCGCCGTGAAGATGTTCAAAGGCGGCGCGTCGAGAGTGATGAAGGCAACGTCGTCAGCGGTGTTCAGCTTGACCGTATTGTTATCAGTAGTCATTTCCAGGCAACCTCCATGGGCAAGACCATCTTGCTCAGGCCGGGGTTTTGTTCCAGGTCGTCCCGGGCTTTTCCAGCGTATAGTAAACCTTGATCTCCTCGATCTCGCCGAAGACTCGCGGGACAACCTGCAACTGCATGTCGATCTCAATCTCGGCTTCGGGAATACTCTCTCCGAACCAGGCCACCAGGCGCCCGCCCTCTTCCAGTTTCACAAGGCCAATAATGTAGGGCACCATGTCAGCAAAGCCCGTCGGGGCCGCGTCGATGCGGGTATAGGTCATCAGGCTGCCCCGCCCGCTCCAGTCTGTGTACTCGAACTCGCCGCTCAGACACTCGGGGCAATCAGCCCGGGGAGGGAAATCTGTGCGGCCGCAACGTGTGCACTTCGAACCCATCAGGCGGCCGTCCTTGAGATAATCGGCGAAACGGCCGACCTTGGTGTGCGGGGTAAAGTTGACTTTTCCGAACCAGCTAAACACGGCTCTACTCCTTTTTGAAAACGTGCACGAAACAGTACTGCCCGTTGCCGCCCACGTTGTGGGTTAGCCCGACGTCGGCGCCCTCGACCTGGCGCTCGCCGGCCTGGCCGCGAAGCTGCTTGACTATCTCGGTGGTCATCGAAACGCCGGTGGTGCCTATCGGGTGGCCCTTGGCCTTCAGCCCGCCGTCGACGTTGACCGGGTGCTTGCCGCCGAGGTACGACTGGCGCTCTTCGATGAACCTGCCGCCCTGGCCGGGCTCGCAAAAACCCAGGTCTTCATAGGCCAGGATTTCGGCGATGGTGAAGCAATCGTGCACGTCGGCCACCTTGATGTCGCCGGGCCCGACCCCGGCCATCTCGTAAGCCTGGCGCGCGGACTCGACCGCCGAGGGCAGGCTCGTCAGGGTGGGTCTGCGCAACAGCGACATGCTGGTTGTGGCGCTGCCCAGGCCGTCCAGCCAAATGACCCTATCGGAGATCTTCCTGGCCCGCTTCTCGGAAGCCATGATGACGACCGCCGCCCCGTCCGCGTTGGCGCAACAGTCGAAGACCTGGAAAGGCGAGGCCACCGGGGGCGAGGAGAGCGCTTTCTGCAGCGTGATCTCCCTCTGAAACATGGCCTGCTTGTTCCTGGCACCGTAGTAGTGGTTTTTGACCGCCACCGCCGCCAGTTGCTCCTTGGTTGTTCCGAAGTCATGCATGTGGCGCCGGGCCAGCATGGCGTAGTATCCGGGGAAGGTGGTGCCGAAAATTGACTCCCACTGCACCTCGCCGACGCGGCCCATTAAAGCCAGGATCTCGGGCGTGGCCAGCTCGGTCATCTTCTGGGCGCCGATCACGGCCACCACCTCGTGCAACCCCGAGCGGATGGCCATCCAGGCGGTGCGCACCGCGGCCGAGCCGGAGGCGCAGGCGTCTTCGGTCAACCAGGCCGGCTTGGGGTTCAGCCCCAGGTACTCCATGATCACGCCGGTCAGCGAGCGCTGCTTGTGATACTCGGGCACCGCGGCGATTACCGCGGCGTCGATCTCTTCACGGCCGATAGCGGCGTCGCCCAGGGCTTCACGAAAAGCCTCGAAAGCGAGTTCCTGCACAGTTGCGTCGCTGCGGCGCCCGAAGCGACCGTGTCCGATACCTACGATTCCGACTCGTGTCATCTGACGTCCCTTGAGTTTGCTGTGCTTATATGTATTGCCCGCCGTCCACCTTGATCACCTCGCCGGTGACGTGCCGCGAGCGATCCGAGCACAGGAATGCCACCACGTCGGCGACATCGGCCGGCTCTGCAACCCGCCCCAGCACGGTCTCGTTTATGGCCTTGTTCAAGAACTCTTCGGGGATCTTCTTGGCCATCTCGGTCATGACCATTCCTGGGGCGACCACGTTGACGTTTACGTTGAACTTGCCCAATTCCTTGGCCAGCGCCTTGGACATGGCGATGATGCCGCCCTTGGAGGCCGAGTAGTTTACTTGAGCGAACTTGCCGCGCAGGCCGTTGATCGAGGCGATGTTGACGATCTTGCCGTACTTGTTGTCCTTGAAGATCCCGGACGCCGCCCGGTTGTAGTTGAAATAGCCCTTGAGGTTGGTGTTTATCACCTTGTCCCACTGCTCTTCGGACATCTTCCAGATCACGCCGTCCCAGGCGACCCCGGCGTTGCAGATCAATGCGTGCAACCCGCCCAACTCGGCGACGACAGCTCCGACGGTCTCTTGTGTCTTTTGAAAATCGGAAACGTCGGCCTGGATGACCATGGCCCGACTACCCGCCTGCTTAATCTGGGCCGCGATCTTCTCGGCGGCATCCACGCGGCTCGAGCAGGTTAAGGCGACCCGCGCTCCCTGGCGGCCCAGTTCGAGCGCGATCGCGGCACCGATGCCCCGGCTACCGCCGGTCACCAGGGCCACCTTGTCCTTCAACTTGAGATCCATGCCCGCTCCCGTCAGCTGACGTCCACCTTGATGACCAGCGCCGCGCCGCTGTCTCCCGCGGCGCAGCCGGTGAACAACCCGTAGCCGCCGCCCAGGATGGCCAGCTCTTCGATCAGCTCGATCACCCCGCGCATGCCGGTGGGGGCCTGGGGGTGTCCCCAGATCAGCGAGCAGCCGTAGCGGTTCATGTCCTTGAGATCGATGCCCAGCTCTTTCGAGAGGAAGGCGTCGTTGACCGCGAAGGGTGTGTGGCTGGTCATGGCCTTGATGTCGCCCACCCCGATGCCGGCGCGCTCGAGCACCAGGCGCACCGTAGGCGCGTTGGCCGCCGGCATGTGCGCCTTCTCGACCCGCGCCTGGGCATGGGCGATCACCTGCACCTCGACCGCCTTGTCGCGCGAGAGTTCGCGGGCGCGCTCGCGGGTGGTAATAACCATCCCGGCGTTGCCGTCGGCCGGAAAAGTCTGCGTGCCGAAGGTCACCGTGCCGCCCTCCATGACCGGCTTGAGGCGCTGGAGCCCCTCGGCCGTGGATGGGAAGATGCCCTCGTCGCTCTCGACCGTCGCTAGCACCTTGCGACCTCTACGATCTTTTACCTCGAGAGGGATTACCATGTAGCGCTTCTGGAAAGCCCGCCCGTCGGCCAGGGCGCGCTCGTAAGCCTCGTAGCGCATTAAAGTAATCTCTTCCTGGATCTCGCGACCAATGCCCGCCTCCTTGGCCACATTCTCGGCGGTTACGAACATGGGTTTGCCCGCGAAGGGATCGTAGCCGAAGTTGTCGAGCACCCAGTCCTCGTGAGGCCCGGTGCCGCCCTGGGCGTCGGACTTCGGATAGAAGAGGTGCGGGCCGTTGCTGCAATGGTCGGTGGTAATGGCCAGGTAGACAGAAGCGCTTTTCGTCTGTATCTCCTGGGATGAATAGGTTATGCAGCGCACGCCGGTGGCGCAGGCCTGGGAAAGAATCGCGGCAGGGACCCTCTCGAGGCCCACCAGGCCGGCCACCCAGGGACCTCCGTAAAACGAATGCCGCGATGGGATGGTCCAGCCCAAGCAGCAGCCGTCGAAGACCTCGGGCGAGAGATCTCGCTCTTGCATGGCTCGCCGGGCGACCTCGGCCGCGAAGGGAATCGGATCGAGGTTCTGAAAATTTCCCTGCCACTTGCAAAAGGGCGAACTCCAATAACAGCCGTAAGGAATGTAGATGTTTTCGAACTGCATGGCCATGGACCTCCGCTAAGCATGAGATTTGATAACCAACGAACGCTAGGAGAGAAAAGCTCACGCGCCCGTGATCTGTCAACTAAAATATCATGGATGCCGTACCAGCCGCAGCTGAAAATACGATCACATGCGATCAGATGTCAGTGATCGAAGGTGAAGGCCGCTTTGATTACAGAGTGTTTGCCTTTATGGCGCAGCAACTCGAAGGCTTTCTTGTAGTCCCGCAGGGCGAATTTGTGCGTGACCATCCAGCCCAGATCCAGAAGGCCGCGCTTCATCAGGTCGAGAGTCAGTTCGAAGGTGGACCAATTCCGGCCGGCCCATTCCTCTCTGCGGCTATAGCAAAAGGAGGCCCGGACCTCGGCCTCCTTGACGAACACAGAGGTCAGATCGAGTTTCGCCATTCCCGGCATCCCGACCAGCACCACCCGGCCGCCGCCGCGTACGAAACGAAGCGCATCGTCGATGGCGCTGTGTGTGCCGACGCACTCGAAGATCCGATCGGCGCCGCCGACCAGGATGCTCTTGCCGACCATGGGCGTAAACAGCTTGGCATTGGTGGCCGCGGCAACGCCGGCGTACAAATCATGTCCCTTGGCGGAAGACAGCACGGCGGACGCGCCGAGTTTCTTGGCAGCCTCGGCCTGGAAATCGTAGCGGCAAACGACAAGTATGTCGGCTTTCGAACCCAGCGCGCGCAAGGCGGCCAGGACGCACAGGCCAATCGTGCCGGCGCCCAATATGAGGACGGTTTCGTCGTCACGCGGAAGGTTCTGCAGTGCGGCGTGTACTGCGGTCGAGCAGGGCTCCACCATCAAGGCATTTTCGTCGCTGATCCCGCCAGGCACACGGTAAATCTGCGATTGATGCGCGACGAACGTATCGCTCCAGCTGCCGCCGGTGTCCTTGCAGAAACCGATCGACAGGCCGGGAGCCAGGTTGCCTTCGTTTGTCCGTTCGCAAAGACCCACTAAGCCGCGTTCGCAGAAGCGACAGACCGGCTGGATTCCCCGCGCCGTGCAGCCCAGCAGCGGTTCCACCACTACTCGCTCACCGGGCTCGAAGTCGGCTGCCGCCGGACCCGTTTCACCAATTGTGCCCAGGCTCTCGTGTCCGAAGGTATAAGGGAAAGAGGTCAACGGTTCGAGGTAGGGGCTGGAGTGCAGATAGATGGTTCCCAGGTCGCTCCCGCAGATTCCGCCGTAACGGGTGCGGACCCTGACCCAGTCGTCTGCGGGCAAGCGGGGCTGGTCGACTTCGTCAAAGGAAGTGCACGAGGCTCCGCTCCACAGGAAAGAAGGAGACAGCTTTCCCATGGCGAGTCCTGCGGCATAACGAGCGACGGTAGCGTTGAATCTGATGGCTTTCATGTCAATCAGACTACCTGCGGCAGGCGCCCGGGGCAAGCCGGGGTTTTGGGACGGGCACTACTCTGAACAGTTCCCGGTGGCGCAGGCGATAAGCTCCCCGCCGCAGGAGTTCACCAGGCAGGTCTGGCACTCGGGGCTGCTCGGGTTGAGGCAGGTCATGGCGCAGTTGCCGATCAGGCAACTGATCACCGCGTGGGCTTGTTGCTGGGCCTTGTAGCAGCCGCTTTCCAGACAGGTGTTGGGACACAAGATGTCCTGGCAGCCGTAGATGCACTGCAGTACCTCGGCACAGGTGCTGCCGCCGCAGTCGCAGTCTTGCGGGCAGTTGGCGCAGGTCTCGCCCAAGAGCTGCTCGCAGTAGCCGTCGCCGCAGAGAATCGGGCAGCGCCCGCAGTCGTCCGGGCAGCCGGCGCAGTCTTCCTCGGGGTCGCAGTAGCCGTCACCGCACCAGAAGCAGGGCCCGCAATCCGCCTCGCAGCTGTTGCAATCTTCGTAGAGCTGGCAAGCCCCGTCGCCGCATGTGTTCGGACACTCGCCGCAGTCGTCGGGGCAGTTGGTGCAGCTCTCCTCCGGCTGGCAAGTCGAGTCGCCGCATTGGGAGGGGCCGCAGCTGCCGTTGAAGCAGGCCATGGCCTGCGACCCACACGACATGGCCATGCAGGTCAGGCACTGGGTGCTGCTCAGATCCTGGCACTTGTCGCCGCAACTTGTCGTGATGCAGTTGAGCAGGTCGCTGACCTGGATCTGGGCCTCGTAGCAGGCGCCCTGAATGCAGTCGTTGAGGCAGGCGCTGTCCCAGTTGCAGCCGTAGGCGCAGGTAACGGCATCCTGGCAGGTCGCCTTCCCGCAGGTGCAATCTCCGGGACAGTTGGCGCAGTTCTCGCCGCTCAAAGGATCGCAGGCCCCGTCTCCGCAGCCCGGCGGGCACTCGCCGCAATCTGTCGGGCAGCTGTCGCAATCCTCGTCCAGGTCGCAGAAGCCATCACCGCAGTAAGACGGACAGTTGCCGCAGTCGGCAGGACATGTGTAGCAGCTTTCCAGGCTCTCGCAGCTCCCGTCTCCACACAGCGTCGGGCACTCCCCGCAGTCCTCGGGGCAGCCATGGCAGTCCTCTCCCTCGGGGCACAGGCCGTCGCCGCAAACCAGGGGGCATTCCCCGCAGTCCTCGGGGCAGGCCTGGCAGTCCTCGCTCTCGTCGCAGTTGCCGTCGCCGCAACCTTCCGGGCACAGGTTGCAGTCCTCAGGGCAACTGCGGCAGTTTTCATCTCCGCTGCAACGGCCGTCGCCGCATGAGGCGGGGCATTGGCCGCAGTCTTCGGGGCAGTTTTGGCAGTCTTCGCTGTCCCCGCAGACCTCGTCGCCGCACCCGCTCGGGCAAACGCCGCAGTCTTTCGGGCAGCCGCGGCAGCTTTCCTCGCCGTTGCAGTTGCCATCGCCGCACTCCACCGCGTAGAAAACGGGACTACGGCCGCATGAGGAAAACAGCAGCACCAGAGTAAAAAGACAAGCAAGCTCCAAGGTAACAGACTGTCTCATCTCGCAATCTCCTGCATCGGGGGACTAACAACCCGCTCACATCCACCAACTCAATTGCAAGTATATCACTCGTGACTAATAAGCTCGAGCGAGTCGTCGACCACCAGCCCGATGTCCGGAACGTAGACCTTGAGCGATTTCCCCGAGTCCAGCGGACTGGATTCAGTGATCCTGAGCGCGCCCTTGAAATGTCCGGCGGGCACGTCGATCTTGTCTCCGACGGCGGTTATCTCGGCCTTGTCCTCGGCGACACCCGGTGCTACTTCGTTGGGATAGCTCATGCCCAGCGCTCTTCGAGCACGCGGGTTTTCACCCCGGCCACGGTCTCGGTCTGGTCGAGCACCGTGACCTCCAGGTGCACGCTTGCCGTTCCCTCGTGACCCTCGAGAACCAGCTTCCTGCCCACCGGCATGGGCAGGTAGCGGTTGTCGATGGTCAGGCTGTGCGGGCCGGAGCCGGGATCGCAGACGACTATATCGGGCTGGACGAATTTATCCCCGTCCCCGCCCGCGCCGTCGTCCGTGCCGGAGTCCAGGTTGGAGTTGACACTCTTGCAGGCAAACAGCAACGCAAACACGATCAGGGCCGGCAAAAGCAGACGCCTTGTCGATTTCATCAATGACCTCACTTCCTTGATGTCTTGCATGCATGACCGAGATGAGTTGCCGAAGAACTGTAGCCATTGGGCTGCGTTAATTGTACGGATGATACCGACGGGATACAAGTCTTTATAAGTCCTCCCTGGAGTCCCAAGGGAATAGCCCTGAAATATCAATGAGATCGATAAAAAACTTCCGCGTAGAAATGCCTGGCCCGGAAGATGCACTACAGTTAACCATTAGTTTGGCAATCATGAACCGAAATCGCCTGTAATAACTTGATTTTTCTTAAAAGGAGGTGTCCGTATGAGATCAAAATGGATTGTTGTATTGTTGGCTGCCTTAACCATGACCTGGGTCGCCTGTGGAACCGGAACGTCGCCGGATTCCAAGTCGCTCGGACAGGATCAGGCTTCGATAATCAACGGCTGGGCGCCGGACGAGCCCATGCACGACGCCGTCGTCTCGCTGCATCAGCGCAGCGGTGACTACTGGTACGCGAATATCTACTGCTCGGGCACGCTGATCGCGCCCAACGTGGTACTGACCGCGGCCCATTGCCTGGACGAAGGCAGTCGTAAGGTCAATCCCATGGAACCGACCGACCTGGTCGTCTATGTCGGCGACAGCCCGGTAGACGATCAAAACCCGCAGGTCTACACCGTCTCCGAGGTCCTGATTCACCCTGCCTACAACAGCCGGCTGATCACGAACGATCTCGGCCTGATTCGCCTCAACTCCTCGCCGAGCGTCACGCCGGTTCCGGCACTGCCCGCAAGCCTCGGCTTCAGCTCCGCGGACGAGGGAAATCTGGTTCTGAATTTCGCCGGCTTCGGCGAGGATGAGAACGGCGACTACGATCACAAGCTGCAGTTCGACGGTATCCTGGATCACATCCAATCAGCCGGCCAGATCTACTACTACCAGTACGACGGCGGTCCCTGCTTCGGCGACTCGGGCGGACCGGCCTTTGTCAAGCGCGACAATGTCGCCTATGTCGGCGGCCTGACCTCATACGGCGATTCCTACTGCGCGACCTACGGCGTCGACACCCGCGCGGACGCCTATGAAGCCTGGATCAATGATTTCATCGGTGTGGTTACCGAGCCCGACTGCAGCGCCGACGGCTTCTGCAATCCCGAATGCGCCGCAGGCGTCGACCAGGATTGCGCGACCCCCGATCCGATCTGCGGCGACGGGTACTGCGACGGCGGAGCCGAAAACTGCGACAGTTGCCCGGCCGATTGTCCCTCGGAATTCAAGCGCGGCAAGAGAATCGCCTGCTGCGGCAACGCTATTTGCGAGCGGACGGAGAGCAAAAACGGAACCTGCCCTGTAGACTGCCTGTAGACCACAAGACAAAAAGCAAAGCCGGGCCCCCATTTCGGGGCCCGGCTTTTTTCATTCTCGATCATTACGTGGTTTTGCCCGGCAGACGCTCATGCCCGGGCGCTCAGATCTCGCCCTGGATGAAGAGCAAGATGCGCCTGCCGCTGCGTTCGCCGGCGAAGTCGAAATCGTTGGGTTGCGCAAGCCCCGCGAATTCACGGAATTTGAATCCGAGCAGGTCGAATGCCTCTATACCGGCCGAGGCCTTGAAGGGTTGGTGCAAAAACGCCCAGGCAACCCTGACGTTCAAGCGCCACCAGGCCGGGACGCGCTCAATAAGGCGGCCCGCCAGGCTTCCTGTAGGCCCCGCGAAGCTGAGATCGAAAGCGCTACAGTAAAAAGCCCGCAGCGCGATTGTCCATCCGGCCTCGCCGCTCAGGTCGGCCCCGGCGGTCACTCTCCAGACCGGCTCTCCCTCGCCGAACTTCCCGGAGCCGTTCTCGAACACCTGGCGGTAGCCGGCCTGGAAAAACAGGCGCGAATTCTTTGTAGGCAGGTAAACCGTTTCGATCTCGACGTCGTAGCCGTCGCTGCCTGCGGTGTTTTGGAAGTTGAAGCCCGGCCCGTTCAGGCGCGGAATACGCAGGCCGCCGACCTGGATGTACTCCATGGCATCCGGGTCGAGGGTGAACCAGATCGAATCCCGGTACCAGTTGTAGGCCAGATCGACGCGCAGCACTAAGCGGCCGTCCGCCAAGCTCGCCCGATAGCCCAACTCGAGGCTGTCGATGGTCTCGTTTCGCAGATCGGGGTTGGCCATGCTCATACTCTTGAGTCCCGGATCGATGGGATTTTCCAGGCGCACACTTAGCGATGATTCGAATAAGGTCGGCTTCTGGAAGGCGTGGGCATAGCCTAGCCGGATCGTGTGATTGGCGGCGGGCGACAATACAACGGCGGCCCTCGGGCTGAACTCGTACTCGGTGATCGAGTTGTAGTCGAAACGCAGGCCGGCGGTCAGCGAGAGAGGCATGAAGTCGTCGTTGCCCAGTTGTTTCAGGAGGGTCTTCAGATCCAACTCGTCCTGGGCGTAGACGCCGACGCGGTGCTCGATCAGGACCGGATCGACGAGCACTTCCGAATAGTAGCGGTTGAAAACGTACTCGACTCCATAGGTCAGCCGGTTGGCGACAAGCTCCAACGAATGCTGCGCGCTGGTGACGAACTTGTCGATCCGGGCCACCGTGTTCGGCACCTCGGCTAATTTGAGGTTGTTCAGTTCCGGAAGGATCAGTTTATAGCCGAAATCGAGATCGAACATCCACAGATCATAGAAAGTCTGAATCGTAAAGTCGCCGAGATCGAGGCGCGATAACGCATAGATGCTCTTGCCGTCGTTGACGGTCGTCTCCCCGAGATTGGTATAGAAACGACCCTTACCGTCGTAGACACCCGTCTCGAAGCGTAATGAATTCTCGCCCCCCAGGTCGATCGTCCCGACCAGCATGCCCCTGGAGACTTCGCGCCCGGAGACGTCCCGGGCTGTCCACATGTCCTCGCGCTCGAGGCCGGCCGAGACCGCCAATGCCAGCGGTCCGATCCTGGCGCTGCCGCGGCCTGCAAGTTCGAGTTGCCCGTGTTCTCCTCCGCGCAGCGAAACCATTGCCCGGGGCAAGTCGCCGGGCTTACGGGTTATGACGTTGACTACGCCGGCGTAAGCGTTTGCGCCGTAGAGGGCCGAGCCCGGACCGCGGATGACTTCGATGCGCTCGACGTCGTCCATTGAAAAATGCTGCACGGTCCACATCGGAAACCCGAAGAACTCGAAGGTAACGTCCCGTCCATCAACCAGCAGCAGCATAGTATCCGAGGTGATATAGGTCAGGCCGCGGATGCCAATGGTGTACCAAAGCGGCTTTACCAGGTTGATGTCCATGTTCGGAACCAGGCGCAAAACTTCCGGCAGGCTTCGCGCACCCGAGGCCTCGATATCCTCGCGAGTCAAAACGCTCACCGCGGACGGGCTCAGTTCGAGCGGCTGCGAATGCCTGGCCGCGCTGGTGACGGTCTCGGCCGGGGCGAAATACATCTCCATCTCGAGATCTTCTGCGCCCTCGTCCTGAGCCAGGGCCGAGTAATCAGCCCATAACATCATGCCGCTAAGGACAAGAAGGACAAGCTCGAGCGGCTGACGCTTGCTGTATCCGCGCATGTCAAACGGCTCCCGTCTATGACAGGCACAGATGATACACCGGCTCCAGCCGGATAACCAGCAGTGCATTCCGCGCTTTCAGCAAAACCGCATTGTATATGATCTAGCGCGAGGAACGTAGAGAACGATACGCGTTTGCGCCGACACTTACCCATCCCGCCCGGTGATCATGCCGCCGTTCGATCGTCGCGACGCCCGCATCCAACGCCTACCAACCGCAGCCTTCCAGCAGGATATCCTGGCAGGGCGTCGCGCCGTCCGCGGCGACCGGGCAGTCGGTTCCCTCGAAGACCACACCGTAGCTGCCCGGGTAGAGGTCGAGTTGATAGACGGCCGGGCCCTGGCTTTCCACGGGCGCCTGCAGGCTGTCGCCCGATTCCTCCGAGACGAAGAACAGCCTGCCGCGCTCGCCGCCGGCGACGCTGTCCGGCATCTGGGCAGCGCCCATCGTGATCTGCCCGGAGATCGAAAGTACCGACAGCTCGAGGTCGAGCGCGCCATTGCCCGAAAGCTGCACACTATCTCTGAGAGTCATCCCCAAGCAGGGCACGACGCCCAGGGGACAGTCGTCGTCGTTTGTAAAATCTACCCGATAGGTTCCCGCAAAGACTTTCATCAGGTATTGGGCGGGCCCGGCGACTCCAACTGGAGCGCCGACAGACACCCCCTCACCATCGGTAAGCACTACCAGCCCGCGCACCCGGCCGTTGGGGCTGGCATCCATCTGCGAGCCGTTGACCGTCACACTTCCGGAGACGGAAACGACATCAAGGTCGAGATCGAGCACGCCGTCACCGGCTAAATCTACGGTCCGGAGCAGTTCACGCTGGCAAGGCAGCGCCTGGTCGTCGCGGCAAGCCAGGTTGTCTGCCCTGACTTCATAATGTCCGGGAAACAATACGACCTGGTATGTCGCTGGCCCGTTGGCACCCATCTGGAACTGGACGTCAGAGGCATTTTGCGTCCTCGAAAAAACCAGCATGCCCCGGTTCTGGCCGTTTCCGGACGAAGGCATGACGGCGCCGTTGACTGTCAGCTGCCCACTAGCCTGGATCACGCTCAGATCATAGTCGGCAACACCCGCAGCCGTCAGCGATAGCGTCTCTGTGAGTACCTCCGACTGACAGGGCGTGACTCCCGGGCGATCCTGCGGGCAGTCGCTGTCGTTTTCGAAGGTCACCCGGTAGACCCCCTTGAAAATCGAGCGCTGGTAGGTTGCAGGATCCGACTGTCCCAGACCGGCCTCAAGCTCTCCGTCCGCGTCCGAGAAGACCAGCCGCCCGCGTTCGCCGCCGGTGACGCTTTCGCTCATCTCCGCGCCGTTAATCGTCACGGCGCCCGAGACGGCCACCACCGAAAGATCGTAATCCAGTACCCCGGAGCTTTCGAGTACGAGCCCGCTCGCCAGCCTTCGGGTCTGGCAAGGCACGGGCGAAAGACCGGAAGCCGGGCAGTCGGTCGAGTTGCTTACCGCCACCGTGTAGTTGCCGCTGTAAAGTTTTAAAAGATATGCCGCAGGCCCGCTGCGACCGAACCCCGCGCTAACACTTCCCGTCCCGTCGGAGAAGGATATCTGTCCCCGCTCGCCGCCGCCGGCGCCGGGCTGCATTTCGGCACCGTTTACGGTCAGCGCCCCGGATACGTCGATCACCTTCAGATCGAGATCGAGAACACCCGGCCCGTTCAAAACCAAGCCTGTGCGCAGCACCTTGCGCTGGCAAGGAATAGCCCCATCCAGGCAATCAGTGTCGTTGGTGACCGAGACTTCGTAGCTGCCGGGCGTCAACTCGACCTGGTAGGTGGCGGGGCCACCCGTGCCCAAGCCGGCCTCGGCGACGGCGCCGGTCTCGGGGCGGAAAACTATCCGGCCCCGTTCGCCACCGCCCCCACCAGGGCTCATCACGGCACCATTGACGGTGACCTGTCCGCTGACCTCGAAGCTCGAAATTACGGAACTTGAAACATCGAGATCGAGGTTGCCGTCGCTCAATAGCGAAACGCCCTTTCGGAGAATTGTGCTTCCGCAAGGGAACGGGCCGTCAGGGCAATCGGTCGTGTTGGCAAGCTCGATGGCGTAGTTGCCGGCGAAGAGACTTGTCTGGTAGGTGGCAGGCCCATTCGAACCCAGATCGAGCGATATTCGTTTTTTACTTCCGGCTAAAAGAAAAGACAGTGTCCCGCGCACAACCCCGTTGACCACGGGCCCGGGATCGTGCCCGTCGACAGTGACCTTTCCGGTTATACGCACGACGTCCAGATCGTAATCCAGCGCGCCCGATGTACTTATCTGCCGGCCCGAACAGCTCCCCTCGCAACCGTTGGAGACATCCCCGTCGGTATCGACGCGGCCGGGCAGGCAGGCCCAGCTGGCACATGCGCCCTGCACACACTCGCCCGCCGCCCCGGGCTGCCGGCAAAGATGATCGCATGAGCCGCAGTGTTGCGCCGAGCTTTCGAGATCCACGCACGAGCCGGAGCAGGCGCTCAATCCATCGGGACAAACGCTCGAACATTTTCCCGCGCCGCACACATGGTCGGTCCCGCAGGCGTGAAAGCACTCGCCGCAGTGCTCGTGATCGCTCATCAGATCGGCGCACGTCCCGCCGCAATTCACCTCGGGCGCAAGGCACTCGCCCCCGTCCGGCAACCCGCCGTCATTTCCCGGCGAACCTCCCCCGCAGGCGTACACAAAAAGCACCAAGACAAGCACGGCTACACTTTTCTCGCGCATTTTCCATACCCTCTTTTGTAAATTTGCGGCTATGTCATTGTTGTCTACGGGAGACGGAAAAACAAGGCACATTTTTCCCGATAAAGTATGCGGCGTATGCTATCATTCTATCCAGAATGAAAATACTGAAGGCATCAATGCAGACGAGCCGCGGAAAGTGGATCATTGCAGGGTTGCTTTCCTTACTGTGTGTGGGTGCCGATGTACGAGCCGAGACCGGGATGGGGCTGGTCGTCGACCAGACCGACAAGGTGGCACACAGGATCGACCTACGGGATGACGTGATCATTTTCACTTCCCCTGCCTTTGGCGCGAACGTCGCGAACGGCCGGTTTTCTCCGGACGGTAACCGGCTCGGCTACGTCGACGAGGACGGTCAGGTGTTCGCCTGCGATCTCGACGGCAACGTGCAGAACTCGTTTCAGGCCTTTTCGACAGGCAGCTTGAGCTGGACGGACTCCGGCATCTGGATCGGGGGCGAAGGCAAGGCCGAGTTCTACGATCCCGACACGGGGGCCTCTCTCGGGGAAGTCACTCCTAGCGGCGTTGCGGATACCTTCAAGATCAAGTTCCGGGTGGTCTCCCACAGCGAGACTTCGTATAGCGCGCTCGACTACCCGCCGCCCGTCGCCAAAGTCGTCCTGCTCGATCAGGGCAACCAGGTGCTGGACCTGGGCGACGGCTGCAGCGTGGGCCCCAGCCCGGACGGCGGGATGTTCACCCGCAACCTGTGGGAGAGCGGCATGGAACACCAGACCATGAGGATCCACGATCGTTCCGGTCAGGTGCTGCATTACTTCTATCTCTTCGACATCATCCCCTATCCGGCCGCTGAGACCGACAAGTGGACTTGGAACAGCCAGAGTTGGTCGAGCAACTCCCAGGACATCATCCTGATCCCCGCCGGGCGGGGATTTCCCCAGATGGATGACAGCACCATGCCCTGGATCTACAACTTGGCCACAGGACAGGCCAACTGCCTGCACTCAGACCCGTACGCCTGGAACGTCTACTGGCACATCGCCGACTTCTACGCCGGCAAGGTCGGGGTAGTGATTCCCGAGGTCAACATCGAGCGTTTCGAGGCGATCCCGCCGAACATCCGCAACGGCGAAAGTTCGAGCATCGAGTGGCGGGTCACAGAGGCCACCGAGGTCAGGCTCGACGGACAGGTGGTTGCGGCCGAGGACACCAAGAGCGTTTCTCCCGCCGCGACCACGACCTACCTGATCGAGGCCGACGGCGAGGGCGGGCCCAAGACCAGCCAGGTGACCGTGACGGTCAGCGACAACCAACCACCTCAAGTGGACGCCGGCCCCGATCTCGAGGTGGGCGTCGAGGTACTCACGGCGCTGAACGCCTCGGTAAGCGACGACGGCTTTCCTGACGGCAGTCTTTCTGTGCAATGGACCCAGGAGTCGGGGCCCGGGACGGTCGTCTTCAGCCAACCCGCCCAAGAAGATACATCGATCAGCTGTCCGCAGGCGGGAGAATACATCCTGCGCCTGACGGCTTCCGACGGCGATCTTGAGGCCTATGATGAAATCAATGTCAGCGCGGTAGAAGAGCAGGAAAAATCGATCCACATCCTTTCGCCCCTGACCGGCGACGTCTGGAGCGTGGGAGATACCAAGGCCATCGAGTGGACCACCGTCGGTGTCCAGGACGTGGTCATCTACTTCTCGATCAACGACGGCGCCGGCTGGACTCCGCTGGCCTCCAGCATCGACGACCAGTCGCCCGACTGGGGCAGCTTCGCCTGGGAGATCCCCGACCAGCCCTCGACAGAATGCTGGATGCGCATGGAAAGCTATTTCGGCGATGCGCCGACCCTGTCGGGCCCATTCACCATCGCACGTCCCGGCGAACAGGATGAGATCGTCGTCATGGGCGGCTGTGGCTGCGGGCCCGAAAATCACCGGCATCCGCTGGCCGTGGTGCTGCTGATTTTCGTAGCATTCCTGGTGAGCCGAACCTCAAGAAAACGTCATTCCCGTCATCTGCAATAGACAAGTATTTATTGTGGACGTTTGACCGCGCTTGCATGCCCCTCGCCGGTCAACTATGCTGCTCAACCTGAGGCCGCGCAACCAACCTACCGGGAGGTGCGAGATGCACGAGAGACAAACAATAATTGGCCGGCTGGCACTTGGGTTGCTTACGACGACGTGTCTCATGTCAGCGCCGCGGGCCGCGGCCGAGGAGGGTATGTGGACCTTCGATAATCCGCCTGTTACGGCCCTCCGAGAAAAATACGGCTTCGAGCCGACTGGCGCCTGGCTCGATCATGTCCGCAAGTCGGCGGTGCGCTTCATGGACGGCGGATCGGGCTCGTTCATAAGCCCGCACGGGCTGGTGATCACCAACCACCACGTGGCCATCGGCCAGCTTCAGAAGATGTCCTCTGAGAAAAAGGACTACGTCAAGGACGGCTTCTATGCCAAGACGCCGGCCGAGGAGATCAAGTGCAGAGATCTCGAGCTGAACGTGCTCGACTCGCTCGAAGACGTCACCGCGAGCGTCATGGCGGCTGTCAAGAAGGGCATGAGCGAGGCCGAAGCGCTCAAGGCGCGCAAGGCCGAAAGGGCGCGCATCGAGGAGCAGGCCAAGAAAAAGACCGGCCTGCACTGCGAGGTGGTAAGCCTCTACCACGGCGGGGAGTACTGGCTGCATCGCTACAAGAAATACACCGATGTGCGCCTGGTGATGGCGCCCGAGCGTCAGGCGGCCTTCTACGGCGGCGACTCGGACAACTTCACCTACCCGCGCTACGACCTGGACATGGCCTTCTTCCGCGTCTACGAAAACGGCAAACCGCTGGCTAATAAGAATTTCCTGAAATTCAATCCCCAGGGCGCGGCACAGGGCGAACTGGTGTTCGTCGTCGGACACCCCGGCAAGACCGACAGGTTGTACACCGTGGCCCAACTCGGCTTCCAGCGCGACGTATACTTTCCGATGTTGATCGAGTACATCGATCGCACCATCGCCGCTCTCAGGAAGTACGCAAAGCTTGGCCCCGAGCAACAGCGGCGCGCGCTGGTGCGCATCTTCGGCTTCACCAACGCCCAGAAGGCTTACACCGGCATGTTCAAAAGCCTCTCCAGCGAGGACTTCATGAAGCGCCGGCAGAAGGCCGAGCAGTCTTTCCGCGCCAAGGTGGCCTCCAGGCCGGAATGGAAAAAGCAGTATTCCGGGGCCTGGGATAAGATCGAAGGGGTAATGCGCAAGTACCTGCCCGAGATCAAGCGCCGCTCCTACGAGCGCTTGTGGGGCTCGAACCTGGCAGGCAAGGCCGTAACAATTGTCAAGCTGGTTTCTGAAGTCAAGAAGCCCGACGCCGACAGGCTCGACGGCTACCACGACTCGGAGCTGACACGGCTCAAGTTCCAGCTTTTCTCCCCCGCGCCTGTCTACCGCGACATGGAGGCCGTAACGCTAGAGCTGGCCTTTAATTTCGCAACAGGGCACCTCGACAAGAACGACGCCTTCGCCAAGATCATCTTGGGGCTCGGCGATCCGGGTAAGGCCGCTGCAGAGCTGACCGCCAAGACCAAGCTCACGGATCCCGCCTTCCGCAAGCAGCTGGTTGACGGCGGCATCGCGGCGGTAGAGAAGTCTGACGATCCGCTGATCGTCATGGCCCGCAAGCTGACGCCGATCATCGTCGAAAACGAGAAGTGGTTGAAGAAGAACGTCGAGAGCGTCACCACGCCGGCCAACGAGCAGCTCGCCCGGGCGCGCTTCGCGGTCTTCGGCAAAAACGCCTATCCCGACGCTACCTTCAGTCTGCGCATGTCCTTCGGCAGTATGCGCGGTTATCCGATGAACGGTACCCAGGCACCATACAAGACGACTCTTTACGGCCTCTACGACCGGGCGCTGGGCTTCGACGACAAGGGCGAGTGGAAATTGCCCGAGCGTTTCTGGAAGCTCCAGAAACACCTCGACCTGTCCACGCCGGTCAATTTCGTCTGCGACTGCGATATCATCGGAGGCAACTCCGGCTCGCCGGTGATCAACAAAAAGGGCGAGTTCATGGGCATCGTCTTCGACGGTAACATCGAGAGCCTGGCCGGGCGTTTCTTCTTCGACTCGACCGCCAACCGTACCGTCTCCGTGCATGCTGCATATGTGATCGAGGCGCTGCGCAAGCTATACGACGCCGATGATCTGGCGGACGAAATCGAGATGCGGTGAGCCCGCGGCTTCAAAAGCCTGTCTTGGCCCGCTGTGTAAGCTGCGGACGAAACTTCGAGACGCGCGAGACAGGCCAGATCGCGTGCCCGGCCTGCCACACAGAGATATTCCTGGAGACGCCCGCGGGCGCCGAATTCGAAGACGACCCGCCCGCAGAGCCTAGCGAGGCAAGTTCGCCCGTGTCCACTGCCGCGCCTGCCGCACCCGCCGAGCCCGTGACAGAACCCGTGACGGAAGAAGAGGAGCAGCACCAACCGAGCATTGACGATATCCAGGCCCTGCTGCAATTGCGCAACACCATGCAGGCCGCCGAGGACAGGACCTTCCGCCCGGCCTGGGAGGCCGGCGACGGCAATCCAGCCGGCCGCCTGATAAAGACAATCAAGCAGATCTTCTCAAACCCAAATCGCTTCTTTCATGAGCTGGCCCTCGAGGGTGTCTGGCGCCCGCTTTTGTTCGCCTGGATAATCTGCAGCCTGGCCGTCTTGTTCTTCGCCATCTACGGCTTGTGGCAACTAAACCGCAACGCCGCGACGCTGATGAATTCGCTCTCGCTGCCCCCCGGGGAAGACCCGCAGCAGGTCATCGAATCGTTGCGCACTTCGCTGCTGTTCGCGCTCTATGGATCACCCATATTCGGCCTGATAAACGTGCTCCTGTCGGCCGGTCTTTACCATCTAGGAATCCGCTTGGCCACCGAGCGCAACGCAGGCCTGGCGGCCACCTTCAGGGCCACGGCCTACGGCTTTGCACCGCTGCTTCTCGCGGCCATACCCTTCATCGGCCACCTGGTGGGCGGGCTGTGGTCGCTGCTGCTGCAGATCGTGGCCCTGGCCCACGTTCACCGCGTCACAATGTCCCGGGCCACCGTGGCCGTGCTGCTGCCGGTGACCGGCGTCATGCTCCTGTTGTATGCAGTCTTATAGCGAATCGAGCTAGTGATCGGGTGAAATTTCCCCTGGATTGTGGGGAATGTCGATCTCGGAACACTGGCATCGGGACTTGACCCGGGTCCGTGCCCTGTCACACCTGCGGGTTCCGTCGCGGCAGCTTGAGGTCAGCTCGGGCGATTCCGGATGACGGCGGGAAATTATACATATCTTTCCCGCAAGCTTGCACAGGTTGCCCGCCAACGAGCAAACGCGGGCGCAATCTATCGTTTGCCCGGCCTGCAAGGAATCGAACAGCTCTTTTTCCATCCTTTGCATTGCCTGCCGGCTGCTCTCTACTTCCTGATAATCAATCTCCGGTGCTTCCATCGGGCGGGATTCCCGGCCCCCCATGGCGCAACCCGAGATGAACGAAAGGCACACGAGTAAATAGCGACATTTCACGACTTGACCCTCCCGCCTTTTCCATTCAGTTCGGCTTCGAGCAGTTTCTCATTGATTCCCAGTGCCCGCTTGTAAGACCTGGCCGCGAGATCGTCTTTACCAAGCGCCTCCAAGGCTGACCCCCGGGCAACCAGCAGGTTGGCCGTGAAGAGATCCCCCCGTTTGTCCAGGCCGAGTCCACGATCCGCCCACTCGAGCGCGATCTTTGGCCGCTCAGCCTGCAGTTCCAACATGGCCAGCCTGAAGCAGGCATCTTTTCTGACAAGCAATCCATCCTCAACAGCCAGGCCGGCGGGCAGAGGCTTATCGGCCACTTCCTCGAGGATTGTACGGGCCGCGACCAGGTTGCCGTCCGCTAAGGCCCGATCGGCTTTGATGTTGGCCTCCCCGATACCATCCACCCAGCGACCGGTATCGGCCCTGCGGGCGCAGGACGCCAGCAGTGTCGCAACCAGCAGTGTCGATATGCAGGCCAGTGACTTCATTGCTATCCCCTGTAGTGCTCGGCCAGGGTCTTGTATATCTCCCGGCGGTACTGTTGCATTCTGTCACGCAGTACGGCAACCGCTTCCCTGTTGCCGGCAGCGACGGAGGCTTGTGCCTCGATCAGTTCCTTGTCAGGAAGCGGAAGAGGCGCCGGGCCAACCCTGGCCGTGAATGTCAGCGCGAAGATCGCAACGGCCGCGGCCAACCCTCCCGCCGGCACGAGCCAACGCAGCCAGGGAACTTGCCTTTTTACGGGCTCCACGGAGGCAAGCAGCTTTTTCAGTACGGCATCCCGGCGCACGTCTGATAATCCGGCGTCTTCCCCGCTCACCCTGAGCAATCCCGCGACTTCCAGGGCATCTGACGGAACGTTCTCGGCGCTTCCGTCTCCATCCAGTGCCCGAGCCAGCGCCTCGGCCTCCCTTTTTTCTTTCTCGGTTACTTCGCTGTCATTCATGCTTCGTCCCTCCTGCTTCGACCATCGCCGTCCATTTCTTTCGAAACGCGCGCAGGGCGCGCAACACCAGCACGTCCAGCGTGCCGATCTTGACAGCCAGCAGTTCGGCGCATTCCTTTCGGGGCTTGTCCTCGAGAAAACGCATCCGGATCACTTCCCGGTAGCGGGGGTTGAGAGTTTCCAGGGTGGCCTGTACCAATCTTCGCAACCGTTCGGCTTCGTCTTTTGCAAAGATAAGCCGGTCGGGCTCGGCCGGGTTGCGGGTCAGCGGCTCGGTGAGATTCCGGAAGTTGCAGAGTGCCCGCGTGGTTCGGGCGCGGGCGCGGTGCATGTCCATGGCCTTGTTCTTTCCGATGCGCGCCAACCAGTGCCAGATGCTGACATCCTTGATCTCGAATTGGGTAAGGCGCTCCAGTGCTGTATGGAAAGTATCGGCCAGTGCATCCTGTGCGGCACCGGGATCGCCCAGGTTGGGCATCAACACCCGCGCGTAGAGCGGCCGGGCATAGGCGCGGTAGAGAGCGGCGAAGGCTTCCCGGTCTCCGCGCCTGGCTTTCTTGATCAGGCGGCGCTCTTGTTTCAGCCACTTGGGGTTCTTGGGATCCGGCTCCACGCCGCAAGCCTATTTCGGATCGGATCGCCATGCAATGTCCCTTCTGTTTCTAAAACGCCAGCGCTGACCCCGGGCTTACACTATTTTTCAATAAGGGTGTAAGTCACCCGGGCCCGCGACGTTATATGGAAAAGCAAGGAGGGTGTAAAATGAGAGACGGAATCTGGAAAGTCATTGTGATCTTGGTGGCATTGATAATCGCCGGCGGTCTTTTTGGATGTGGCTCCTCCGGGAAAGCGCTGCGGGCGGAGATGCGGCCGTTGGCACTGACCGAAACGGCCGCAGCCCCCAAGGTGCTGAAAAATGACCATTTCAAAAGAGACCGTTCGGGTTCGATCTCCGAGCAGGATCTGAAGGCCGTGCTGGCCTCGCCGGTCTTCCTGGAGGCCGATGCCAGACTGGGAGTGGTGCCGGTAGCCACCTGTTACCAGCCCGATCCCGATCTGCCGCTGGCGATGGTTCCCCAGAAGTTGTCTGCGGCCATGGAGGATTCGGGCCTGTTCACGGTGACCACCGAGGTTTCCACCGACTGGCCGGCAGACAGCGGCATCTCGGGCTTGCGGGAACTGGCCGCCAGATACCGCTCTGAGTACTTGCTGCTTTACCGGCACCGCTTCGTCGATCGCTCCTATACCAACTCGTGGGGCTGGTTCTACCTGACCGTGCTGGGCATCTTCGTGGCTCCCAGCCAAACGCTGGAGACCGACGGGGTGCTCGAAGCCACTCTCTTCGACGTCAAGACCGGCACGCTCTTGTTCACCGTCTTCGAACGGGTTCACAACGAAGCCGACGAAAACCTCTTCCACAATGATCGCAAGAGAAGGCTGATGAAGGAAAATCTACTGGCCGAGGCCGCCGCCAAGTTGGCCAAGCAGGTTGTGCATAAGAGCAACCTGCTGGCCGCCGCGCGCCCGCCGGAGAAACAACGACTGAGTCAAGCCCCAAGCTACTGAGCAACGTACACATCCCAGCGTAGCCTGCGATCCACCCTGGCGCCGAGGTGCAGGCCGCCGGCGTTTACTGCGCCGCCCGGCGAGGTGATACGCGCGCGGGTCAGGCCCGGGCCGAGTTGTTCGAACAGGTAACAGGCTGAGCAACTGGACAAATCCGCCTCGCTCGCGGCCTTGGGAAACTCCGGCGGGCCGAGTTCACCCGTCAGTTCGGCTTCCAGGTCCCCTCCGTCAGCAAATGTGAAGACTGCCTTGCCCGCTGACGCCGAGATCAGGCCTACCACGTCGTATACGCCGGCTACGTCGGCCGGGCCGACGACCTCGGGGTTGTCCTCGGCGGAAAGCGTGTCGATGGAGGGATCCAGTAGCGGCACCAGGTAGCCGTCGCGCAGCAACAGTGGAAGTTTTTCGAGCGGCGCATCCAGGGTGACGCTGCTCCCGCCTTCGACCAGCTTGCCGTCGTGCCAGTCGAGATATAGCCCATCAGGCAGGTTAATCGTCTTTGTCACGGCGCCGCGTTTCACGACCGGGGCCACCAGCAGCGCCGGGCCCAGGTAGTAGGCGTCGTCGACGTCGGCCAGCTCAGGCATATCGGGGTGCTCTAGAAACATCTGGCGCATGACCGGCGCGCCGCTTGCATGCGCCTTTGCGGCCAGGCCGTAGAGGTAGGGAAACAGCCGCGTGTGCAGCCGGGCGTAGGTCTTCCAGGCCTGCTGCGCCAGCGGATCGTCGAAGATGTTGGCCTTGCGACCCGAGCCGCTGAGCACCCCGGTCATGGCGTCCTGGTCTTGCATGTTCGAACCCATCGAACCCTGCTGGATCCAGCGTACCAGGAGTTCCTCGTCGGCCGCCTGGTAACCATCGGCCACGCCGTGAAAACCGTTGATGTCGCCGCCCGTGTGGGGCACTCCCGAGACACCCAGGTTGACGCCGGCGCGCACCATGCTGGGCAACCCGTCGGCCTCCTCGAACGAGGCGGCCGGATCGCCCAACCAAACGAACGGCGAGAAAGCCGACGCCCCGGTGTAGCCTGAGCGGGCGAAGGTCAGCCAGTCGCCCGCGCGCGGGCCTGCCTCGAGATAATCATGGGCGGCCTGCTGATAGAGCACGCTGTAGACGTTGTGGAATTGCTCACCGCTCATGCCGTTGCGGGCCAATGTATCCGGCTGGACATACTCGCCGAAATCGTACATCCAGCCCGAGTAACCGAGATCGACGGCCCACTGCAGCAGCGACTGGTACCAGGCGACGGCCGCGGGGATGCTGAAATCGACCATGTACATCCTCATCATCGAGCCTGAGACCATCCAGACTTCCGACGGATTGCCTTCTGAGTCTTCTAAGAACCAGCGTTCGGCCAGGCCCTTTGCGAGCTCGTCTTTGAGCAGGCTGTCCGGGTCGGAACTGATATAGGCGTTGTAGTAGCAGTTGGCCCGGTAGCCGAGCGCCGTGGCCTGAGCTATCCAGTCGCGGATCTCCTGCTCGTGACCCAGCTGGCTGCCGCGCGGCAGGAAGTGCACAGCGTCGTCGAGGCCGGTGATAGCCAGGTCGAGATCGCGCATTGCCTGGATCTCGGGGACTCCGCCCTGGGTGTCGCCGCGGTTGATCCTGCGGCGCGGGCCGAACGTCCAGGCCGGCGGAACCATCGGCCGCCCGGTGGCCGCGGTGAACAGATCGATCAGATGGAAAGGCCAGGGACGAGTATCGTCCGGAATGGGGAGATAAATCTCGAAGGCCAGATCCTGCCCGATGTGCCATACCTCCCAGGCGTCGTCGCGATCGGTGGCCAGGCGGAACTCGTTGTACCAGGTCGAATCGAGCCAGAAACCGTAGCCCGAGGTCGAGATGAAGAAGGGCACCGGGTAGTAGCTCATGGCCTCGCCGTTGGGATATGGATTATCGGGCCCCGGGGGCACGCCCTCCCCCCCTCCGATGCCGCCCTCCTCGAGCCAGGAGTAAACGTTCACCCCGCGCTGGTTGGTACGATTGAAGCGTTCGCCGAAACCCAAAAAACCCTCTCCGGCAGGAGAAGTGAAGGCAGCCGCCCAGGCACGCGGCGGATCTCCTTCGATCGATGCCTCGATGCGCAATGTCGACGGCCTGACGATATGCTTCACATGCAGCTTGGGCTCGTCCGCCGAGGCGTTGCGCTTTTGAAGCACGAGGTCGAGTTCGCCGTCGCTCTCGCTTGAGTCTACGACCACGAAGTCGGCGCGCCAGGCCAGCAGTTTCGGAGTGATCTTGAAATATCCCGGCGAGACGATATTCTCCCACTCGACGCTTCCCGGCGCCCATGATAAAGAGCCGTAACCATCGCGATTGCCCCTGCCCAGGGTGGTGAGCACCGCCCGGCCCGATTGGTCGTAGACGCTATAGCCGTATGGATCCCGGCTGATCTCGACCCGTACGCCCGGGGCCGCGAGCACAAGGACATCGCTCTTTTCCGAATCGCCGCAGCCCGGCAGGAAGAACGACAGAAAAACGAGTAATACAAGTGTAAATCGAAAAACCAAGATTCCTCCTCTGATCACTGCCACCAGCCAGGACACAGCTCAGCCTGGTAGACCTCCAACTCGGCTTGGCCCATCCAGTTCGCGCCCCAGTAGATGCGGGTGCCTGTGAAATCCAGCGAGGCGAAAGCCTCGCTCCAGTAGTCCTGGTATGTGTTGAGAGTGGGACTGACTCGCAGCAACCTGGGCCCCTCGGACTCGTTCTTGATCTCGACCATCAAAAGCTGTGCCCGCGACCAGTCCGCCCCGCCCCCGTAAGTTGACATGAAAAACCAGCCCCGGACGGCCGGGTCGTAGAAGCGGCCCAGGTGGGATGAGCCGCCCCAACCCAGGTCTCCGTGATAGATGATGGGGATGCGCTTCTCCCAACCCTGGGAGTCATTGACATCCACCGCCATGATGTAGTCGCAGCTGAAAGTGATCTCGTCGTTGTTTTCCCCGCAGGAGTCGGAGTTAACGTACAGTTCTGCCCCGTCGGTCCCCCATGCCCAACCCGAGTGGGTGCAATTGGTCGAAAGCCGGACAGGATCGCTGAAATCCCGCTTCCAGGCGTAGGGCCCGTTGAAAGGAATGGGATCGCCGGCACAACTGCCGACCACGATTCGCTCTCCGGAAGGAGACATGTCCACGAAGTTGGGGGTGGGAAAGGATGCCTGCGCGTCGCTGAGTCGCCCGGTTATCTGGTCCAGTTGTTTATCGTAGACCACCACGTCCAGCAACCCGGTGCATTGGCCTCCCCCGGTCATGCCCTGGCAAACCTGAAATGCCCAGTAGCGCATGTCGTAGGATGGCGCTCCCTCGACACCGTTGATCACCTGGCCGGCCTGTGGATATTCACTTGTGAAGTCATGCACCAATCCGTCCTGGCCGGACAAGACATCGAGAGAGCGCAACTGGGCGCCGGTGCGATAGTACAACCGCGTGCCGGTGCCCGGCGCTCCGGAAGAATCCCAGTGCAGTTCGTTGGGCTCGCCCACGTTCAGGGTTCGCACCACGCTCCGGTCCGAAAGCCGGTAGACGGCCGCGCCGCCGTTGCCGGCAAAGGCGTTCAGGTACTCGCCGGTCAGGTTCAAGGGGCTCCAACGCGAGTAGCCGTTGGTATAGAAGGAGGCGAAGCCTCCTTGATCGGCCGCGTCAGTAATACGGGTGACCCGGACTCCTGTTTGCTGGATGAAGAACGGCACGCCGGCTGCAGGCATGGCCCCTGCCGGCGGGGAAATCACGCTTGTGCTGCCGACCGTTTCCACCGGCAGGGCGGGACACTCTCCCGTGTCCCCTCCTGAATCGGCGCCCTGATCGGCGCCCGGATCAGCTCCAGGATCGGCGCCGGGATCTGCTCCCGGATCCGATCCCGGATCGCCCACCCCGGGGTCCCCGGCGTCATCGGAGAGTCCATCGCGTCCGTCCCCTCCGTCCGGGTAGGTGCTCACCGAACCAGAGCTGCAACCGCCAGCGACCATGAAGGTCGCGATGAAAAACGGTAGAAGCAAGCGTGGATTCATGACCACCTCCAGCGGTCATCCTACCAAAGGGCCTTCCTTCCAGTCCACCTGCCGCTGCCCGACCACTGTTCCAGTCCGAATGGATGGCATTCACTGAAAAACATGCTAGGGTCTGCGCCCTGGAGGTGGTGCATGGCTGAGTCACGCGTTTTTCTGCAGGCGACCGCGTCTATCGAGAGCGATCACCCACGCGTGCGTGAGTTGGCGGCGCGTATCACGGGCGATTCCGAAGACATCCACGAGAAGGCCCGGCGCCTGTTTTTGTGGGTGCGCGATGAGATCGCCTATAGCCTCCACAACCCTTTTTGGCTGCCCGAACACTATCGTGCAAGCCTGATCATCGAGCGCGGGCACGGCTACTGCGTCCAGAAGGCCGTGGTACTGGCCGCCCTGGCTCGCGCGAGCGGCATACCGGCTCGGCTGCTGTTCGCAGACATAGTAAACCACCGCGCGGCCGAGGAGATGACGCAGTTGATGGGCACCAATCTTTTCACCTACCACTGCTACGTCGAGATGCTTCTTGGTGAAGACTGGGTCAAGGTCGTGCCCTCATTCGACAGCCGACTGTGTTCGAAGCACGAGTACCCGCTGGTCGAATTCGACGGTCACAGCGACGCGCTCTTTGCGCCCCGTGATGCAAAGGGACGGGCATACATGGAGTACACCCGCCAGTACGGCGCGTTTGCCGACGTCCCGCTCGAGCAGATGTTGCAGGCCTGGGAGGACGTTTACGGGCGCGGGCGCGTCGAGCTTTGGAAAAAAGCCTTTCTCATGATGCACTCCCAACAAGAGAACGGATCGACCTGACCTCACCGAGCGGGCGGCCGATCCATGATGCGGTATACGGCCACGCGCTCGTGCCGGTATTCTTCACGGCAGTATTCCGCTAGCAACTGTTTGATTATGGCGATCCCGGCCAGGTGCTTTTTCCCGTAGGAACCCTGCCGCTTGTCGCCCGCGACACGTTCTATGGCCTCCAGGTTGTCATGGTTGACAACGATATACTCGATTCCCATGTCAGCGAGCAGCCGGGCCAGCGCCTCCGGCCGGCCGGCCCTATGCGCCAACGAGATGATCACCGAGGCCTGGAAGAAATCATCCGACAGGTTGGGTCGATCGAGATAGTAGGCCAGGTTTTCGAAAAAGAGCGCAACCGGCTCGGATTTGCCTGTCTGCTTCTCAACGTAGCGGAAGCTGCGGTAGGGCCGGCAACGAGTTGCCAGGTAGTCCTCGGCCGTCTGCCCGCCCGCAAGGTATCTCGCCGACACTTGCTTGGCTCCATGAAACGCGGGAGATAGATAAATCATCGTCTGGGCGACGAAGATCAGGATCACGGCCGAAAACACTCCGGCAGAAAGTCGGTTCAGGCGTTGCGGCAGCGCGTCGAACGCCAGGCCGCCAAGCAGGCAAAACGGAATCAAGGCCGGTAACAAAAAGCGGTCTTCTTGCGGATCGCAGAAGAACCAGGCGTAGAAAAGCAACAGTGCGGCTACACCGACAAGGTTGACCAGCGCCTTGCGGCGCCAGCGGATCCAGGCCAGGGCGAACATGACCAACGGTAAGGGCGAGAGCTTGCCTAAGAATGCGGTTTCGACTCCGTCCCGGCTTTCGAAAAACACGTTCCAGAGAGCTAAAAAGCTCGAACCGAAGCCGCGCCCCCTGCCGACAGATCTCAGCCAGGCGAACATGTCCGCAATTAGGGGGGGGCCGAGATCGCCGGCGCCAAGTCTATTAGTCAGAAGCGGAAACAACGGATTGCCGGTCAGCAGGTATGCCTTGGCCATCCAGGGAGCCAGCAGGATCACACACGGGCCGAACATCCACAAAAGCGACTTGGTCAGCACCGACAGTCGCAGCCCACGGTAGCGGGCCACCGCAACGGCCAGTCCCACTCCGATGATGACATACCAGGCCGCGGTCAACTTGGCGCCAATCACAAAGCCTGCAAGCATTCCGCTCGGCAGTGCCCAGCGCGCCTCCGGCGCTGCCGCCCACTCCCAGAGGCAGATGAACAAGGCCAGCAGCGCAAAGGCAACGCCCATGTCGATATATGCGGTGCTCATGGTCTCGAGCACGACCGGAGAGACGAGCAACAACAGGCAGGCGATCAGCCCGGCCCGCGGGCTGAAACGGCGTGCCGCGAAGCCTAACATGCCAAGCAGCGCAAGCGACCCGGTCGAGAAATGCAAAAGTGCGGGCAGCCTGTCCGAGCCCAGCAACATGCCGCCTGCGAAAAGCAGATCGAAGTTCATCGGCAGGTTGGAATAGAAATCGAACGGGATCCTTACGAATCCGCCGTGGGCGATGTAGACCCGCGCGTTGTACAGGTGGTAGACCAACGCGTCCCAGCCGAGCGGCGGCATCAGGCTTCCCAGAAACGGGTACAACAGCAGCACGGCACAGACCGCGATGATGCCTATATCGAAAGCGTGCAACTGCTTGCGAACCACGCGCCACTGGGCGGCGATCTCGAAAACGAGGCGATTCAGGCGCGACAGTCCCGATACCCAGGCAAGCAGGATAAACAACAAAAGCCACCAGGGCGCAAGAACGTGCCAGGCGGAGAGGACGAAGACGAACAGGCTCAGACCCGTAAGGCCCAGGGCGACGGCCACCGCCAGCGACTCGAGCGCTGAAAGCTGTCGCTTTACGGGTAGCGCCCAGAGGCCCAAACTGGCCGCGGCCCCAAGCAACAGCAAGTCGAGCAGGATGATCCACAGGTGTGATGCGAGCGCGGCGAGCATTTGTCAGCATGATAACCGCACAGCGCCGCCTGCGCCAAGCAGTTTGGCTCGCCCTGACTCAGAAGAAGGCCACCAGGCCCAATCGGAAAAAGAAACCGTCCAGGTTGAGCGAGCCCAGGTCGATAGGAGCGCTCTTGATGTCGGATCCGTTGGAGCCGGAGGCGGGCGGGGTCATATCGTCGAAGGCGAAGCCCTGGCGATAACTCCAACCGGCTTCCAGCCGCAGACCAAGCGTGAAGCCCTCGTTGTTCTCGAGATCGGAAAGCCCGAACCAGCGCCGCCAGGTGTTGCGCGGCAGGAACAACTCGGCGCCGAGGGCCGCCGTCACTCCCATACGGGCGTTGGCCCAGTCGGAGAGATAGGTCCGGCCGTCTTTTTCGAACCTGAGCCGGGCGAAGTCGAGCGTCATGCCCGCCCGGGCCGTCGCCTGCAGCCAGGCAAAGAGCGGCAGGCGCCAGGCCGCTGTCAACACGGCCCCGTGAATCGTCAGTTGACTCTCGAGCCAGGGAGTTGTGCCGGCGAACAGATCGCTAGTGGTGGTGCCACCCTCCCAGGCCAGTTCCAGGCTCAGTCCGGGCAGCAGTTCACCAAGCCCGAGCCCCGCCTCTACATGCGCCAGGCCCAGGACATCTTGACTGGCCAGGGGATCGAACTCGCGCGCCGCAACGATCTGCCCCGTCCCGCAAACCGAGAGCGTTAACTCGCGGGCCTCGGCCGAACCAGCCAGCCATAACAGTGCCGCCGCAACAATCCGCAAAGATCGCATGCCACACCTCCGTCAACGGGGATCCAGAAGCCCCTGCAGAAGAAAACCCTCGAACAACTCGGCCCGCGCCCCGTCGAAAGACTGCAACGGAATCAGCGTCAGGCCCCCCAGTGGATGGGCGTGAAGCACGTAGCTCATGTCGCTGGCTGGAACCAGCCCCACTCCAAGTGGATCCCTTGCGAGTTCAAGCGCCTTGTAGACACCCGTGCCCAGCTCGAGCCGGAATGCAACCGGCCCGGCGTCAAGGGCGGCCAGCATCACATCGCCCGCAAAGGCATATCCCGCGGGCCGGCCTTCCAGGGCATAGGTCGCGACTCGGTGTGAGAGTTTTCCCGAGGAGGGGTTGACGTCAAGGCTTACCACCCGCAGGCCTGCAGTCGCGCCTTCGCCCATCTTTTCGTGAAACACGACCAGCTGTGATCCGCCAGGGGGCCCGTCCAGCGCGTAGAAGGGATCCTGTAGCTGAATCGTCTCCTGCTCGCCGGTGCGCGGATCCACTACGAACAACCTGCTTGCGCCGTTCTTGTAGACCGCTACCAACTCGCGCGTCCCGTCGCTGCTTACTAAAATCCGCGCGGAATCGACCAGGCCGGAAAAAGAGAATTCCCTCTCGGCCGTCTGGATCGAGTTGGCATCCAGCAGTGCCGCGCCCCCCGCTGCGGAAGAGAAGACCGTGAAAACCTTATCGTCGAGCCCGTCCCCGTAAACCACCAGCAGATCGGTCGGGCGGCTTCCCGCGGGTGTATTGAGGAAGTTGATGTTGCGGCGCAGCCTGCCTCCCTCGCGGTCGAGGTGAATCGAGAGGACGTCGTCGCTGCCCTGCAGGCGCACGTAAATGTAGCCGCCGTCACCCGAGAAGGGTCCGAAGACGACCTCGGAAGGCACCGACAGCCCGCCAGGCGCATTGGTGAAGCGCACCCAGAGAGGCTCGGCGGATGCGTCGGCCATGTCGATCAGCACCAGGCCGTTGTCCACGCGAAGCGCGACTATGTTGTCATAGTCGCCGCTGCCAGCGGGAGTGAAGTCGATCCCCCGGGGAACCTGTCCACCGGTTGACAGCAATATAGGTTGGTGAGTGATTTGCCCGGCGAAATCGATCACCTGCACCTGGTTCAGGTTGCGTATACCGCTCGATGTGCCTGCTGCCGCGGATGAGAAATAGGCGACGCCGAAGGCCGTCCCGGGCGCCGCCGCCAGCCGGTCGAAGCTCTCGCCCAGCGGCAGCCAGGCAAGCTGCTGCAACGAATCGTGCTGCAGGAGTATGACGCCCGGTCCGGAAGTGTCATCGCACAGCACGGCCAGCAGATTTCCGTCCAGCGCCTCGACGACCGTCCGCGGGCCGGGAGGCAGAGCGATCCTGTCGATCTGTGTCTCCCGCCCGGATACCCGCAGCCTGATCATCTGATCCAGCGTGCGATCGAGATAGACCAGTCCGCCGCTAACCGGGAACGGCCCGACCACGGACAGTGCCTCACTATAGACCGCCCTGCGGCTCCCGCATCCCGCGGGTACGAGCAGAGCGAATAACAGCAACGAAAAAAAGAATCGTCTCGCCATGGCGCACCTTCCTTCAGTCGTCCGCGTTGAGTTCGTAGCCGGTCACGGCCCGCTTGAGCATGCTGTCCAGATCGATAAAAGTGATCTTGCCGTAGGGGTGCTCCTGGTCCACGTAGCCGATCTCACTTCCCGGAAGCGTGCCGGCATTGCGAGGCATGGCCTGCAGCGGCACGCTTTCCATCTGCAGTGTCAAGCGGCGCAGGTCGACGGCATGCAGTTCGTTTACCCGCAGGTTGTCGTCGAACACCGTAAGCAGGGCGTGATTGCCCGAGTGACTCATGGCCAGCGGCCCCAGCGGGGCCTCGGTCACTTGCTGGAAAGTCGCTCTTGTTTGCAAATCGATCAGCGTGTAACCGTACAGGCCGTCGATCTCCCGCTCGAGCGGATCGGGATCCGCCGAGTTTGGCTCGGCGCGGTGTATGACCAGCGCGCTGCGACCGCCGGGCGCGACGACGACGCTGTTTACGAGTTTGTTGATCATGCGCCCCATGTCCTCGATCCGCATATTGTCGAGATCGAGCAGGCTCAGCTCCTCGCGCCGCGCGACGTTGGTGTACAGAAGCGCCGCGGTCCCGCCCTGCCCGCTTGTGAAAACCTCGGCCTGCCCGACAACCAGCGCCAAGCCCTCGGCGTCGACGGCCTGGAGGTGGGTAAAGTCGTCGGCTGAAGGCACTCCGTCCCCGTTGGGATCGACGTAGCGCCTGCCGTCTATCTCGACCACGGGCGCAAGATCGGAAGCCAGGTCGATTTTCGTAAGGACACTCTCCGTGCGCATGACGGCCAGCGCCTGCGAGCCGTCCGGCGAAAGATCCAGGTCGGTGGGAATCCCATGCAGAGGCAGGCGTGCCGAGAGCCCGGCGTCGATGTCGACCACCGTCAGTTCGGGAGCAAGCATGCTGCGCACCAGGACTGTTCGCGCGTCCGGCGAACAGAGCACCTCGCGGGCTTGGACGTCTTCGGCCTCAAGGTTGTCTATCCACACCCGGGGCAGAATCCAGGTGGTCTCGAGCGCTCCCAGATCGGCCACGGCAATCTCCGAGCGCGAGACGATCAGCGCCCGACTCGAAACCGATCCGGCGTCGTCGAAGCAGACGTCGGTCACCCGGTAGCCGACCGCATACTCGTAGACGGCCTCGCGCCCCGCAAGGGCCGCGCTAAGATCGACGACGGCGATCTTGGACGCGGCGTTGTCCGGGTCGGTCCATTCCGCGCTCTGGTCGAAGAAAGCCAGCGCGAAGCCGCCGTCGGGTGAAAGCCTGATTGAACTGTAGGGCTGGCCCAGCGGCACGCTGGTTACCGTATCTCCCTGCGGCGACGACTCGATAATCGACAGCGAGCGCGAGCCCTCGCACAGCACAACGGCATTGTCCGTTCCGGGCATGACCACAAGCGTCGTCGGCCGCGCGCCGACTTCGATCGAGTGCACTTCGATTCCGGCAAGCGACCCGGGATCGATCCTGGCCACCGTGCCCAGGGTAGTGTTGACCACGAAGACGTAGTGCAAGGAAGCCGTCGGCTGGCCGAACTCCATGTGCTCGTCTTCCGGCGGCCCGGCGTCGTAGCCGGGCCCGCCGTCCCCGCCACCGTCCGCGCCGTCGCCACCGCCGTCCGCTCCGTCGGGCCCAGGCGTCGGGGGTCCGTCACTCATTCCTTCCGCCCCGCAACCTTGGAAAAATGCTACCGCAAGACACACTACAACTGTTCCGCAAAGACGCACCGGTCTCATCGGCGACCTCCTAATGTATTACAGGTAGTCGGTGACGCGGATCACAGCAAGTTGCATGCCAGCCAACATCGCCATCTACGAAAACCGTAAAAAACGTTTGACAACAGCCCGCCTACGCCGCCGGACATATTCTCGACGACCGGCCGCCCTGTCCTCATTGTCGCGCCGAAGACGACATTCATGTCAGGCCGGGTTGGGAGTAGGTGCGAAAATTGATAACTATCTTCTTACGGCTCGCAGGCAAAACCCGATCAGGAGCAGCATTCCAAACAAACCGCCCGCGGTGTTGCCGCCGCAGCCGCACGAGCCCTGGGGACCGGTAGTGTAATCGCCCCCTGTTGCGTCCGCGGTGTCCGCCCCTCCATTCTGGTCGCCGTCTGCCGGGCCGATTTCGTCGGCGCCGGCGTCCGTGCCGGCATCGACCGCAGCGTCTCCCGGCCCGGCATCAACCCCGGCGTCAGGGCCGCCGTCCTGAGGTCCCGCATCGACCCCGGCATCCTGGCCTCCATCGGCAGATCCATCGGGCCCGCCATCTACAGGATTGCAGCCGCCCGGCGGGCAGTACTCGAAGGCGCCCATATCGAGCGCGCCGTCGTCGGGCCGCGTCTCGCCCGCCTGGTGCAGGACGTATTGCATCACGACTGGATTTGCCGCGGCCCCTGCGGACTGCGGCCCGGCCGCGTCGCCGGCCGCTGAAGATGCCGTCGGTTTGAAATCCTGTCCGGCCGCATTCACGAACCCCGGTTCGGAGCCGCCGAGGTTTGTGCCGTCGTCGTTGATTGTGCCTGAAAAATTGTCGTGCGACTGACTGTAACCCGTGTCGAGCCAGTTGTGGGAGATGTCCAGCACGCCGTCTGAAGCCATCAGCGCCAGGCGCGATCCGCCCGCGGTGGCATAGACGATGTTGTTGCGGCAGTCGCAGTGCTCGTCGCCGGTCGAAAGGCGAAACAATGTGGTGTTTCCGTCGCGGGTGGAGATCACGGTGTTGTTGTAGAAGTAGAGGGTTCCCTTGCGATAAATAGACGTATCCCCGCTGTCTCCCCCGTAGTGGACAATCTGGCTGTTGCCCTCCCCCTCGGCCTCAACCAATACGTTGCCGTAAATGAAAGTGCTGCGGTAGGCCGGATCGTCGGGGACCGCCTGGCTGTCCTCCCCGTCCACCAGGTCGAGTTGGCGGTTGCCGTTTTCTATCCAGTTGTAGCGTACAACCAGCCCGGCCGAGCGATCCTTGAGGTTGTTGCCCGGGCAATCGGCGCGCAGCGGCCCGTAGTGGTTGAACTGGAAGACTATGCCGCGGGCCGAGGTGTAGCTGTTGTGCTCGTAGATGCTGCCCTCGATGCCGTTGTCGTAGATATAGTTGCCCTCGACCAGGATGTCCTGAGTCTCGCCGCCGTTGACCCCGATGAAAAGGCCGTTGCCCGAATCGCGCAGGATGCAGTTGCGGATGGTGATGTGCTGGCCGACCTCGACATACACCGAGGCGGCGTTTTCTACGTAGCTTGTGACTCCGTCCCGGCCGGTATACTGGTAAGCCGGCCGGCCGGAGCGCACCTCCAGGTTCTCCAGCGTGATCCAGGCGGGCACGCAATCTGGAAGATCGCAGTCTGGATTGTTTGCCCCGCCGATTTTTATCACTCCGCGATTCTCGTTCCAGAAGTTTATCCCCGCACGTGTTACGGCGTCGCGCCCGTCGATCACCGGAAGCTCTCCCCCAACTCCAGGCACGCCGCTGAGCACGAAAGGATTTTGCTCTGAGGCCTCGACGGCCAGGATGATCTTGGCACGATAGGACTCGGGCCGCCAGTGGACGAGCACCCGGTCGCCTGCTGAAAGCGTTTCCCAGGGAACCTGGTCGAGTTCGGTAAGCGCCTGTCCCGGCCCGACCTGGTAATCGATCGCCCGGGCCGGCTGAGCGGCAAGTGCCGCTCCCAGGAAAAACAGGATCTGCAGCGCACGGAAAACAGAAATCATGCGGGTCATGCGCCGACACCTCCATGCAGAAGTCAAATACCCGAGGTAATCGTACCCGAGTCGCTGATTATCGTAAAGATCTCGACATTGTCTGTGCTTGTCGGTTAGTGTCTGCCCCCGTTGAGACATCAGGGAGATCGTGTGCCGTGTTGGAGACGAACGAAAAACTCAGGAACATTGCAATCATTTCTCACGTCGATCACGGCAAGACCACGCTGATCGACAACATCTTCAAACAGTGCGGGCTGTTTCGCGCGGGACAGGTCGTCTCCGATCGCTTGATGGACAACATGGATCTGGAGCGCGAGCGCGGCATTACCATCGAGGCCAAGAACTGCTCGGTGAGATGGAAAGGGGTGAAGATCAACATCATCGACACCCCGGGACACGCCGACTTCGGAGGCGAAGTCGAGCGGGCCCTGTCCATGGTCGACGGCGCTATTTTGCTGGTCGACGCATCCGAGGGCCCCCTCCCCCAGACCCGCTTCGTGCTCAGAAAGGCGCTGGACTCGAAGCTGAAGATCATCGTCGTCATCAACAAGATCGACCGCCAGGACGCGCGCCCGGCGGAAGTTCTCGACGAGATCTACAATCTCTTTATCGATCTCGATTCCGACGAAGACCTGCTCGAATTTCCGCTGCTCTACGCGGTGGGCAGGAATGGAATCGCCCAGAAAAAACTGGATGACCAAGGAGAAAACCTGCATCCCCTGATGGATGCCGTCATCCAGGAGATCCCCGGCCCGGCCTACGATCCCGACAAGCCTTTCCAGATGCTGGTGTCCGACCTCGGTTATTCCGACTACGTCGGACGATTGGCCATCGGCAAAGTGATCAACGGCACGGCCCGTCACAACGAGAGCCTGATCTGCCTGGGAAAAGACGGCATGCCGCGGCCGTTGAAGGTTTCCAAGCTCCAGGTATACGAGGGCACGACCTGCAAGGAGACCACGCAGATCGATCACGGAGAGATCGTGGTGCTGGCCGGGATCGAAAACGTCGAGATCGGCGACACGATTTGCACCGGCGACAACCCGCAGGCCCTGCCGCGTATCAGTGTAGACGAGCCCACCGTCTCGATGCGCTTCTCGATCAACAACTCGCCGATGGCCGGCCAAGAGGGCAGGTTCGTCCAGGCGCGTAAGATTGGCGAGAGACTTCACAAGGAGACCCTGCTCAACGTGGCCATCAAGGTCGAGGCTCCTTCCAACCAGGACAGCTTCATCGTCAAGGGTCGCGGCGAGTTCCAGATGGTCATCCTGGTCGAGACCATGCGCCGCGAGGGATTCGAATTGTGCGTCGGCCGCCCCGAGGCGATCATCAAGAAGATAGACGGTAAGCTGATGGAGCCCATCAAGCACCTGGTGATCGACTGCGAGGAGGCCCACCAGGGAATAGTCACCGAAAAGGTGCTCTCCCGCAAGGGCAAGCTGGAAGACGTGGTCAACAACGGCAGCGGCCGCATCCGGATGGAATTCTCCATCCCCTCGCGATCGCTGATCGGCTACCGCGACGAGTTTCTGACCGACACCAAGGGCACCGGACTGATGAACTCTTTCTTGTTGGGATACGAGGAATACCGCGGGGATTTCGTCACGCGCAGTTCGGGATCGATCGTCGCCGATCGCCAGGGCCGGGCGGTGGCCTACGGCCTGTACCACCTCGAGCCCCGGGGTGAGTTGTTCATCACGCCCGGGAACCCAGTCTACGAAGGCATGATAATCGGGGAACGCGGACGAGACATCGACATCAACGTGAATCCGTGCAGGGAGAAGAAGCAGACCAACATCCGGGCAGCGGCCAAGGACGAGAACATCATCCTCACCCCGGTAAGGCCGATGACCCTGGAGCGCGCCATCCACTTCATCAAGGAAGACGAGATGGTCGAGGTCACTCCGAAATCGATCCGCTTGAAAAAAAGTATCCTCGACGCCCACCGGCGTTACGTTATCGACGGCAAAAAGAAATTAAAGTAGTCGGGAAGCACCCTGATCGAGGCAACGATTCAGGACGACCTCGAGTTCGCGCTTCGAGTATGGCTTGGTCAGAAAGTCGTTCAACCCGGCATCGAGACACGCCTGTCGCTCTTCGTCGGATGCAGAAGCGGTCAAGGCAATGATCGGAATCGCTGGTCCGCCCGCCTGAGCGTCTCTCTCGTGAGCCCGGATGCTGCGGGTAGCTTCATAGCCATCCATCACCGGAAGGTGTAAATCCATGAGAACAATGTCGTACTCAGCCGCCAAGAACTTGTCGAAGGCTTCTTGTCCATTGCCGGCCGTCTCGACTAAAAAGCCGAGCTTCTCCAGAAACGCTTGAGCCACCTTCTGGTTTACGGGATTGTCCTCGACCAGTAACACTCTCATGTACGTGCACGCTGTAGTCCGCGATTCGCCCACTGCCGGCACGGCAGGTCGCTCTTCCACTGCCTGCTCGCCCCGGGAAAGATCGAGATTCAAGATGAACCAGAATTCGCTTCCCTCGCCAGGCTCAGACTCGACGCCGATCTCGCCTCCCATGAACTCCACCATGCGCCTGCAGATGGCCAGCCCCAGGCCGGTTCCGCCGAAAGCGCGGGTGCTCGATCCATCCACCTGGAAAAAGGGTTCGAAAATGTTGTCTGAATCTTCACTGGAAATACCGATGCCGCTGTCGCGCACCGAGAAACGCAACCGGGCGGATATGTCGGAGCCGGCCAGACGTTCGACCGCGACAAGCACTTTGCCCTGCTCGGTGAACTTGACCGCGTTGCCGGTCAGGTTGATCAATACCTGGCGCAGCCGGACGGGATCCGCCAGCACCAGCCGCGGCACGTCATGTCCGAGACGACTTTCCAACTCGATTCCTTTTTGCCCGGCTTGAACCGAGACAACCGCGACAACAGCTGCCACCATCCGGGCGATGTCCAGCGGCACCGGATCGAGCTGCAGCGCGCCGGCCTCCATTTTCGACAGACTCAACAATTCATCAACGATGCCTATCAGGATTTGCCCCGAGTGCCGGGCGCTTTCGAAAAGCTCCTTCCTCCTCTGAGGATCTTCTTCGTGCTCCATCAAGGCCACCATCCCCAGCAAGCCGTGGACCGGCGTGCGGATCTCGTGGCTGATATTGGCGACGAACTCGCTCTTGGCCCTGGATGCCGCCTCGGCGGCTTCCTTGGCAAGCACCAGCCTGCGCTCTGCCCGCAAGCGTGTCCGTTCGAAGTGAAACACCATCCCGATGACGACGACGAAGCCCGTCAGGAAGGTCAGCAACGAATCGACGCCTTTGTGCGCATCTGGAATAACGTTGGGAAATTCGAATCCCAGTACGTCGAGGACGCCAAAGCACACGGATACGACCAGAGACAAGAGCACCCACCACAAACCGCTTCTTCCGAGCATGGTCAAGGCGGCCACCGGGGCTATCAGAAACACCGCTGCATTTGCTCCGTTCAGCCCCCCGGTATACCAGTTGGACAAGGTCACCAGCAGAAGCCCCAGACCCGCGAACAGGTGCGCGACGAGTGAAACCCGGCGCGTTTTACGCAGCACCAAGAGAAGAACGCCCGACAGCGGCGAAATGAACAGGTAGACCAGCCCGACTCCCACGGCGCCATAGGTGAAAAAAGAAACCGCCCAGAACACAGGCAGCGTCACCAGAAAAACACCCGCCCAGTTCACCAGTCTGACCAGACGCAGGGTTTCCGGATTGACTTCCCCTTCCATTCCGCCCGAGTGGGAATCATCGATAAGTGATCCTGAGCTCATCAACGTTCACTTACCAGATTTCACTCCAGCCAGGAAAGGTTTTCATCCCGGTTTGACTTTAGCCGGCGAACCTCTGAAAATGTATCGGATCACAGGGGAGAAAACCATGCGCGCGGCATTCATTTTCATGACGATGTTTCTTGCTTGTTCTCTCGGCACAGGCTGCAGCGGTTCGGGCGATGCTGACGATGCCTGTAAGGGGATCGACTGCTCCGGACACGGTAGCTGCGGCGTCGTGGATGACCAGGCGCTGTGCGAATGCCTGGATGGTTACACGGTCACCGCCGACGGCACCAAGTGCCTTCCCGGCACAACCGATCCCTGCCGGCCCTATGATTGTTCCAGCCAGGGGCGCTGTCACACGGACGACCAGGACCAGCCCTACTGCGAGTGCAATACGGGTTACTGGCCGAGCGCGGATAATCTCGACTGTATCGAGAACAACTGTAGCGGCAACTGCGGCTTGATGGGCTGTTGCGGCACGCGCTGCTGCCGGCCCGTGCCATCTAATGCGGCCGACCTGGGCGAATTACAGGACTCCGGCCCATCAAAGAGCGCCTCGGGTTCCTTCGACACCGAGAGCGACTGCAAGGCCGCCTCGCAACTCGGCGATTGCCAACTCGTGTCCCTGACACTCTCGCCGGACGTCTGCGTCTGCCGTCTCGGAGATCTGAATGTCGCGGGTTCTCTGAGCATACACGGCACTCCGGCCCTGGCCATATTCGCCTCCGGCTCGGTCACCATCGGCGGAGACATCGATCTGTCCGCCGCTCGCGAGCGTCCCGGCCCTGGGTACGTTGCCCAACCCGAGGAGGCATCCAATCGGCTCGGCGGACGCGGGGGCAGCTTCGGCACCGCCGGGGGCGGCGGCGGCGCGGCACGCGGCAACCGCGAGCTCGTGCCACTTGCAGGCGGCGAGAGCGGCCAGGACGGCTGCGGCGCGCGCTTCGGCGGGGGCGGGGGCGGCCTGCTGCAGATAAGCGCCGTAGCGTCGATAAGTATCAGCGGAAACATCATCTCAAACGGCGGCGGCGGTAAGGGAGGCGACTCCGCCACGGTTGAGTTCTGCTGCGGCGGCGCCGGGGGCGGCTCGGGCGGCGGAGTCTTGCTGGAAGCGCCGCAGGTGAGCTTCACGGGATCTTTCCGGGCCCATGGGGGCGGCGGAGGCGGGGGCGGCAACAACCGCGGTGCGGCAGGCGGCGACGGGGCCGACGCCACAGCCGGCGGTACTGCAGCGCCCGGCGGAGCAGGCCGTGACGGCGCCTCCTGCGCCCTGTACGGCGCCATCGAGGGCGGGGACGGAGGTCTGGGCAGTGTCGGCGACTCGCCGGGCGGCAACGGCCAGGCAACCGACCGCAACATGTGCGATCCCGATCAGCCCTACGTCGGAGGCGGAGGCAGCGGGGGCGGCAGCGGGCGCTTGCGCATCAACACTTCCGCTTCGGCGCCCTGCGACTGCGGCGGCGCGTTTTCACCGAGCCCTGCTTTTGGCGTGATCGTTGGAGGTTGATGGCGAGCAAGAAAACTTCAGTTTCCAACTTCGATGATCTCGTCGATGTTCCTCATCTGAAGCGGTCTCTGGCCTGCCTCAATTTCCTTTATCATGCGCACCAGGGCGGCGTTGACCGGCACCTCAATCCCCGCGCGCGAGGCTTGCTCGACCACGTATCCGTTGAGGAAATCGATCTCGGTCTGGCGGCCGCGCTCGAGGCTTTGCAACATTGACGAGCGCAGCCGACCGTACCGCCGCCCGACAACCTGGACCAGAAGATCCTTAAAATGCCGGCGCAACACTCCTGCCCGTGCCGGTAGATAGAGCAACTTCGGGTTGACCGCGATACGCTCGAGCCTGATGCTCAGGGCTGAGGCCGTGTCGATCACTTCGCGATAGATCGCCAAAAAAACACGCCGCACGCGCCGGTCACGCAGCATCGGCCCCAGCGTCTCGCCGGTTAAAGCGCCCAGGGTGGTGATGACGCAGTTGATCGCCAGCTTGGACCATAGCGCCCCGCGTATGTTTTCGCTGATATCGACCGGCGAGATCCGTCCCAGTGCTCCGGCCAGCAGCTTTACCCGGTCGCTCAGGCGCCCGTCCAACTCGCCCAGGTGAATCGCGCCCGGGCCGGTCTTTTCATAGACCCCGGGAGCGTGCATCGTCCCGCCCCAGCCGATGATGGCCGAGACCACCCGCCCGGCCCCGACCGCCGCCGCGACGGCGTCCTCGACAATGCCGTTCTGGCAGGTGACCAGGTAACCCTGGGGATCGAGATAGGGCAGCGTGGCGTGGGCGACCTCGATCACTGAATTGGCCTTCATCAACAGAAGTGCCACGTCGAAACGGCTGTCGGGCGGCAACTCGTCCAGGCGTGTGTAGACGTCAGCCTGCTGGCTGAAGTTTTCCTTGCCGTCAGCTACCCGCAGCCCCCGCATATCGATCGCCTCACTGATTTCGGCGTTCGAGGTGACCAGAACGGGATGATAGTGCGCCTGGGCCAGCCGGGCGGCCACCACCCCGCCGATTCCGCCGACGCCTTCGATTAAAATTCTGGGCTTGGTCATGGCAAGAAGAATGTACACGATGAGCACACAAGTCAAATTGCCAAGAGCTCTGCAAGCCGATAAGTTATCCCGGTGCCTATATGCCCGTAATTGAAAGGAGCAATCGTAATGGCCGAAAAACCAATAATCAGGCATTTTGATGAAGTCGAACAACAAGCAGTAGCCAACAGCCATGGCGCAGTTTTTCAGGTCTTACTGGGACCCGACGACGGGTTGCCCAACTTCTACACGCGCCGTTTCACTATCGACCCGGGCGGCGAGATCCCCATGCACAGACACGATGTGCTTGAACACGAGCAGGTAGTGATCGTGGGCAACATGACGCTCGTGCTGGATGGACTGAAGCACGTTGTGAAAACCGGCGACTGCATCTATATTCCCGCCGGTGTGGCCCATGCCTACAGCAACCCGGGTGACCAGCCAGTGCAATTCCTGTGCATGGTCCCGGCGCTTCATGAATACCAGACCGAGTGGATGGTCTGAAGATTTCGACTTTGACGCGCGGGGGCGTTTGGAGAATAATGCCTCTCGGGAGGATCTGGCACTGGAAGACAACACTGGCTTCACAGACGGAGATCAACTAGTCCCGGAGAGGGTTCGCGTAGATTCCGGCGCCCGGGTCGGGGCCTGGCTTTCCCGAGCGCTGGGCGGCCCGAGCGTTTTTCTCTTGGTGCTCGCCGCCATCGTCGGGGTCGCCGGCGGCTACGGCGCAATTCTTTTTCGATACCTGATCCGCCTGGTCAATCATCTCGCCTTTCCCGGGGGTATCGGCCTCGATCGGCTGGCCGCCCTGCCCTGGTACTGGCTGGTGCTCCCGCCCGCCTTGGGCGGCCTGCTGGTGGGACCGCTAATCTACTTTTTTGCCCGCGAGGCAAAGGGACACGGCGTGCCGGAGGTGATGGAGGCCTGCACGGGCCGCGGCGGCCGCATCAGGCCACGGGTGGCCCTGGTAAAGATCATGGCCAGCGCCGTCAGCATCGGCAGCGGAGGCTCGGTCGGCCGCGAGGGGCCCATCGTTCAGATCGGCTCTACGGTGGGATCTTCGGTAGGCCAACTGTTTGGGTTTCATAGCGAGCGCATGAAGATCCTGGTTGCCACCGGCACGGCCGCCGGAATTGCGGCCACTTTCAACGCCCCAATCGCCGGCGTGCTTTTCGCCGTCGAGATCATCCTGGGACGCGGCACGGTAAAAACCTTCAGCCCCCTGGTCGTCGGCGCGGTCGTCGCCACGGTGATCGCCCGTTATCACTTGGGCAATTTCCCGGCCTTCCAGGTGGCGCCCTACGATCTGGTCAGCGCCTGGGAGCTTCCACTTTACGTACTGCTCGGAGCCCTGGCCGCCGTTGCCGGTGTGGCCTTCACCAAGGGACTGTACGCAGTCGAAGACATCTTTACGGCGATTCCAATCCCGGAATATCTCAAGGCAATCCTGGGAGGGGCCCTGGTCGGAATCATTGCCATCTGGCTGCCCCACGTCATGGGCGTCGGCTACGAGCAAATCGAGCGGGTGCTGACCTGGCAGAAGAGCCAGTTTCCGCTGGACATGAGTTTCCTGGGATTCCTGCTGCTGCTGGGCGGGGCCAAGATCATCGCCACCGGCATGACGATCGGCTCCGGCGGTTCCGGTGGTATTTTCGCGCCTTCCCTGTTCATCGGCGCCAGCCTGGGCGGGGCCTTCGGCATCCTGGCCAACTGGCTGCTGCCGGCCGGGCTCGTGGCCAGTCCCAGCGCCTATGCGTTGGTGGCCATGGGCGCGCTGGTGGCGGCCACTACTCACGCTCCGCTGACGGCCATCCTGATAGTCTTCGAACTCACTAATCAACACACTATCATCCTGCCTTTGATGCTGGCCTGTATTCTCTCACACTTCATCGCCACAAAACTGAGCAGCGAGTCGATCTACACTCTCAAGCTGGTCCGCCGGGGCGCTCGTTTCACGGCCGGAGCCGAGGCGGAGATCATGTCCGGCACCTCCGTCAGTGCTTTAACCCACAAGCCAGGCAGGACGCTGCGGCCCGACACAGCGCTCGACGACATCATCGAGCGTGTGCTCTCCGGCGAGCATCACCAACAATACGTCACGGACAAGCATGGCCGTCTGCTGGGTGTCGTGACCGTCGACACCGTGACCAACATCATCCGGGACGAGAAAACGCTGCGCCATCTTCTGGTGGCGGCCGACCTGATGCAGCCGACTGCCGAATGCGCCTCGCCGGATGACACCCTGGACTCCTGCATCTCGATGTTCAGCCACCACCATGTTGACGAATTGCCGGTGACCGACACCCACCAGCGCCTGATCGGCTGGATCAGCCAGGCGGATGCCATAGCACTGTACAACCGCGAGGTGCTGAGGCGGGATGCGGTAGTGCGCTTTTCCGACGGCGGCGCTCCGAGCGAAAGACAGGAGGAGCGGGTCAATCTGACCTCGGGCGAGGTGAAAAGCGAAATTCCAGTTAGCGGCATGCTGCTGGGGAAGAGCCTCAAACAGCTGGATCTACGCGCCCGTTTCGGAGTGGTAGTCTACGCGGTCCGTCACCGTCGGCAAGGCACCAGGTTCCCCGACCCGGCCGTACCCCTTGGCAGAGGAGACACGCTCGTGGTCGTCGGCCCGGAAGAAAAAGTAGCCAAGCTGCGCGCCCAGGCCCAGAAGACCAATGGGTTCAAATATCCCGAAAAGTCATAGGTCCGCCGGGCACGATCCTGTCAGGATCCCCAGACGATCTGCAGCCTTTCTTTTTCCGGACTGGTCAAGGCGGAAAACGTTTCTTCGATCTCGTCTTCGATTACCGTCATTCCTTCAAGAACCGCCGAGCCTTGCTTGAACCAGGTCTTCACTTCCCGGGCGAAGAAGTTGGCTCGCCATTCCGGAAGCAGCACGTTCTTGACCAGGACGTCGGGGGCAGGGATCTGGTGGCTCGACCCGGTCGATGCCACGGCATGGGACGGAGAGGCTCGCCCATTCGCCAGGGCCATGCTTGAGGGAAGAGCAACAACCAAAAGCGCAAGAACGATTACGGTTTTCATCTTCGTCTCCATTCTGTGGCCTCTATTCTGAGTCCAGGCTACTATTTTTTTGGTAACGGACTTGTCATCGCCCTGTATTCGTCTCATAATTTCTCCCGGTCTTTGTTATTCCTTAGACCCAAAAAGGGGCAAAAGCGTTGCCCGGCAGGGGAAAGTCCTGCCCAACTGCCAACTCATTGTAATAAAAGCTGATTTGCTCAGCAGCCGGGACGACCGCCAAGCCGCTTAATTATGGTTATTTAGCGAGCGAATCTTCCACGTTTGCAGCCAGTCGCCGGCGTTGACGCCGGACAAGCGTGAGAAGTCCAGCGAAATCTCGCGCTCGCCTTCCCGCGCCTGGTCGCGGGACGCGCGCAATTCGGCCTGCATGCGGGCGTGTTCCTCGCGGAAGAAAAGATCCGCAGCACAACGCCAAGAAGAAACAGCAGGCACAGGCAACCGGCGGCCCGGTTTTTTCCCGTCGCGCAGCTGCAGCCCGAGACGGTCTCGGGCTCTGCTATGCAGCGACCGCGGGGGCCGCAGACGAAGCCGTGCAGGCACTCGCTGTCGGTGAAACAATCGGCCAGGCAGCAGCCTTCGCGACAATAGTGGCCTGTCGAACACTGGCTGTCGTACAGGCAGCTTTCGCAGGCCGGCGAGTCGTGGGCGGGCCCGGAATCCGCGCTTGTATCGGCCGCCTGGCCGCCATCCCGGCTATAATCGCCGCCCGCGTCGGGCTGACCGTCGCCGGCGTCGCCATCCGGGCCGCCTCCGTCCTGTGCCCCGGGTACACACCTTCCGCGCGGGCTGCAGACGAATGGGGCCATGCAGTCTGAGTAGTCGCTGCAATCGCTGGTGCAGTGATCGCCTGTGCAGTACTGGCCGGCCGGACAGTCGGCATCGACCGCGCAGGGGATGACCGTCGAGCCGCCGTCAACACCGCCATCGATCTCGTCGGGGCCGGCGTCGGGACCCGCGTCTGGGCCGGCGTCAGGACCGGCGTCAGGACCGGCGTCAGGGCCGGCATCGACACCGCCGTCCTCGGAAGGTGTCAGGCAGTCGGCCCCGCGCAGGTCTGTGAAGTGGGCGATGGGCGCGAACTTGCTCGAAAAGGATCCGTGCCCGCCGACGATCAGCCCCTCGCACAGACCCGGCCGGAAAGCGACCGCGTTCAAGTAGGTGTTGCTCTCCGCCTGCCAGGGAGCGGCGTCGAAGCCCGGGATGCTGACATCGGTGAAATCAGCCGAAGTGAAAGTACCGCTATTGCCGGCAAACTCCTGCACCGTGCCGACCATCGAGTCGGCCGAGACGGCCCGGGCGCGACCAACCAGCAGCGCGCGCGATCCGTCGGTATTGAAGGAGATGTCGGCCAGCGAGCTGCCCGGCAAATCCACCCGGGTCCAGACGCCGTCGTACTTCAAGGCGTTCTGGGCGCCGTCGACAACCACGGCGTAATTGTCGAACGGGTGATGGTCGACGGCCAGGGCGTTAGATCCCTTGTAGCGATAGTCGGTGGAAAGCAGGCGGTTCTCAAAGGGCGCCGGCGGCCTGTAGGCGACCACCTCGGCGTCGTTCTGACCGATGACGATCAGCGCTTCCTGGGCGTCCGATCGCCAGGAGACGTCGTAGGGACCCCAGAAGTTGGCCGCCCCTCCTATGCTCTTGGTGCGCGCGACCGGATCGTAGTCGTAGGCATACAGCACGCCGCCCGAGCTGTTTTGCTGGTACCAGCCGACGATCACCGCCGTCGAGCCGTCGGGCGTGAACTCGACAGCCCGCAGCTCCACACCGGCCTCGCTGCAAGCGTCGACAAGCTCGACGGTCTGCGTAGCGTCGTCCCAGCGATACAGGCGTCCCTCGTCGACGTTGCCGTTTACGTAATGTCCGACTATCAAGGCACCCGTTCCGTCGGGGTTGAAATCGACGTGGAAGATGTGAAAATGATCGATGGCGTCCACCTGGCTGACGCTCCAGTCGGATGCGTCCACTTTAAGGATCTTGCCCTCCGATTCCACGATCAGCGCGTAGTCGCCAGAGGGATGAAAGGCCACATCAACAAGCTGGCCGGTCGAGAACATCTGGGGGACGTGCTCGTAGCCGTAGTAGGCCCCGGCCGTAGCGGCAAACGCGAGCACCAACAGGATAACGGGTAGTTTGCGCATCTCGTCACCTCTTCCGTAAAGAATAGCAACATTTTTCGACCAAGTCACCCCGGCCGTGATAAGTTTCGCGCCATGAACATCACAATTCTCGGCTCCGGAACTTCATCCGGCGTCCCGATGATCGGCTGCGACTGCCCGGTCTGCACATCGAGCGATCCGCACAACCGGCGCATGCGGGCCTCGGCGGCCGTTGAGCTTGGCGGCAAGGTTTTGCTGATCGACACCTCGACCGACCTGCGCGAGCAGGCCTTGCGCTTCGATTTGCGGCGGGTCGACGCCGTGCTCTACAGCCACGCCCACGCCGACCACATCCACGGGATCGACGAACTTCGGGTCTTCAACATCCGTCATCTGCATGAGATCTCCTGCTACGGTAATGCCGACACCGTCCGGCGTATCAGGAGTTACTTCGAATATATCTTCGACAACGGCGAGAAAAAGGGGTTCAGGCCATTCTTGATCCTGAACGAAATCGACGGGCCTTTTACTCTCTTCGGGGCCACGGTCGTTCCCATACCGCTCTGGCACGGCGACCTGCCCGTTCTGGGCTATCGCCTGGGCGGCCTGGCCTACCTGACGGATGTCAGCCGTATACCGGATTCATCCTACGAATTGCTGGAAAATCTCGACCTGCTGGTGCTCGACGCCCTGAGGCCCAAACCGCACGCCACTCATTTCAGTATCGATCAGGCGGTTGAAGTGGCCACGATGTTGAAACCTGAAAAAACGGTCTTGACCCATCTTTCCCACCTGGTGGATCACAGCACGACCAACCAGAACCTTCCCAAGGGAGTCGAACTGGCATACGATGGAATGCAGTTCGAGCTGAACGACCCTGATGATTGCCGGGAATAACGCGCAAGGCTGGTCTGTTCCACTCAGGCAACTAGGCGGGCAACCGGGCGAATTCCGGCCGAGGGTAACTATTTGTTTTTTACGAAAAAAAGTAAAAACGACGGCATGTTCAAGGAGGCCATCCTCGCCCACCTCGATGCCCTGTACGGGCTCGCCCTGCGCATGACCTCGCAGCCGGCCGAGGCCGAGGACCTGGTTCAGAACACCTACGTGCGTGCCCTGCGTTTCCGCGACAAGTTCGAGACGGGCACTAACCTCAAGGCCTGGTTGTTCAAGATGATGGTCAACCTGTTCATCAACAGGTACAGGCGGGAGAAGCGATCCCGCTCGATCTCGGAAGGGGCCGAGCGCCACGATATGCTCGAGCGCGGCTTCGCCCGGGACAAGCTGGCCGCGACGACCGCGCCCGAAGAGTACTTTTTCGAAAAACTTTTCTCGGACGACGTCGTACAAGCGCTCGATCAGCTGCCGCACTATTTCAAGATGGTGATCCTGCTGGTCGATATCAACGAATTTTCTTACGCCCAGGCGGCCGACATCCTGGAGATCCCGGTGGGCACGGTCATGTCGCGCCTGCACCGGGGACGCAGGCTCTTGAGAGAGTCCCTTTACTCCTTCGCGCTTGAAGAGGGATACATCAGGACAAAAGAGGCCGGCGGGGAACAACCGGCCGACCTGGAGCGTTTCAGGGAAAGAAAGCGCCGACTGAAAGAACCGGCCGGTGAGTGACACAGGAGGTCATCCGGTGGATTGCAGGGAAGTCGACAAGTTTTTGCAGGTCTACATCGACGGCGAATTGGACGAAGCAGATCGCCGCCGGCTGCAGGAGCATCTCTACGACTGCAAAAGTTGCCGGGCCGCGGCCGATTACGAACGGCGCTTCAAGCAAGCCGTCAAGGTGCGCTGGCCCAGGAGCGCGGCGCCGGATTCCCTGAAAGAACGCGTCGTCGAGGGCATGGCCCAAACTCCCAGGCGGCATACCATGCGCAGGCGCCTGGTCTTCAGCTCGGTTCCGGCCGCGGTCGCGCTGGCTTTAGTGATCACTTTCACCTGGACGGTCACTTCTGGATTCTCTCCCCTGCTCAAGGAGGCCGTATTGCAGCACTCCACCGAGCCGCCGGTAGAGGTCAGCACCTCAGACCGTTCGACGGTAGAGGAGTGGTTCAGAAAAAAGGTCGACTTCCATGTGGCCTTGCCGCGTTTCGGACACTCCAGGGTAAGCCTTGTGGGCGCCCGGCTGAGTCACCTGGCCGAGCGGCAAGCCGCTTTAGTCAGCTACCGCAGTGGAGGCGATCGTTTCAGCTTGTTCGTGCTGACCGACACCGGAGGCGACCTGGACGGCAGGCGCTGTAAGAAGATCGAGTCGACCAAGTTCTGCATCTCGGAGCAGAGGGGATACACAGTCGTTCTGTGGCGATCCCGGGGGCTGATGTACTCTCTGGTTGGAGATTCTGATCCGCGTGAAATGCTTAGAGTAATAGCCGCTGAACTCTCGCACTGACCTACTCGCGATCCTTGATTTCGGTTTCCGAACAAGATGTTGACAGGCGGGCAAGTGTTCGAATACACTGGCTCATTGGGTATTTGCTCATTGGGTATTTAAGCGGTCAATATCAAACAAGGGCCCAAAGAAATGACGAGTAAACGCATAATGGTAATAGAGAGCGATGAGACTTTTGCAACTTCGCTCGAGTCCATGTTATCCGGCTACGACGTCATAATGGAAGTAATCGCGGACGGCAAAACTGGCCTGCAGACCGCCAAGCAGGATCCTCCGGATATGATCCTGCTTTGCGTCGAATTACCGAAAATGAGCGGCTACTCGATCTGCAACAAGCTCAAGAAAGACAAGAGACTAAAGTCGGTTCCGCTGATTATTATGTCTTCTGAGGCGACCGAGGAGACCTTCGAGCAGCACAAGAAGCTGAAGACGCGGGCCGAAGACTACATCATCAAGCCGTTTTCCGAAGAACAGATCTCGGAGAAAGTCACCGCCCTGGTCGAACTCGATATCATCCAGACTGTCGATGACGAGTTAATCACCATCGAAGACGACGAAGACGCCATCATCATCGATGACATGCCAGACATCCAGGACGAGAACATCGATATCGACGAAAGCGATGATGCCACTGTCGTGATGGACAGCCCCCTGATCGAGGGCGACTCCGATCTCGAGAACTTCGACGATGTATTCGACGAGATCCATGTCGGCGACGACGAGCAGGCCGAGCGATTGGAAGCCGCGCGCGAGGACGACGACCTTGCCGATTTCGACGACGTGCTGGACTCGATCAGGGAAGAGGAAGAGGAAGAAGAAAAAGAAGAAAAAGAAGAAAGCCTGGCCGACCTTGGCGGTGAGGACAACCTGGATGTCGAGGATCTCGACCTGGAACTGCCGGTGGAGGACGAGCTGGAAGAGAACCACGAGCAAGTTGCAGATCTCGGCCGGCAGACGGAAGCCGAGATCGAGGCCGAACTGGATTCCGATCTGCAGGCTACCTCCGAACCGGAGCACGCCCCGGAACCCAAAGAGATCCCCTTCTCCGAGGCAATCCCCGAGATCAAGGCCGCACGCGAAACAGCGCCGCCCCAGGCAACAGCCGATCCGGTACTGGCTACCAAGCTGCAGAACTCCGAGGCGGAATGCACCCACTTGAAGGAGAAAGTTTCCAAGCTCGAGCAGCGCCTAGAGGAGGCCCACCGCTCGTACGAGAAGCGCGATACCGAGTCGGCCGCCTTGAAGAGAGACACATCCAAGGACAAGGAGTTTCTTGTCATCAAGAGCACGCTCAACACCAAGGACCGGGAAATCCTCGACCTCAAGGAAGAAATAAACCAGAAAGAGCAGCAGGTTCTCGACATCAAGGAGAAAATAGGGGAGCGCGACGAGGAGATCGAAAACCTTCAAGAGACGATCGCCAAGCGCGACCGCGAGATCAAGGACATCTCCGATCGCTTCGACGATATGCTCAAGCAAAAGAACGAGTTGCAGGAACGCCACGAAGGCAAGATGGCGGAATGGGAAGATCGCTACACAACAGAATCGGCCAATCTGGAGCACAAACTCCAGGTTCAGCAGGAAGAGCATGAGCAGGCATTACAGGCAGCCGGCGAGAAGGTCCAGGACGCCGATGATGAGCTGAAGAATCTCAAAGGCACCATGGAGGACACAAAGCAGCGCCACAGCGACGAAGTATACGGCCTGCGCACCCGTTATAAAAACGAGATCGACAAGCTCGAACAGGACAGGAACGAACTCAGACAGCAACTCGACCAGACCGGACAGGCCCTCGAAGAAGAGCGCAACGCCCACGAATCCACGAAGGAGCAGGCCGTCCGGGTGCCCCAACTCGAAGAAGACCTAGAAGAGATGCTCGGAAAAAGCAAGGATCTCGAAGATGAAATAAGCGCCCTGAGAGATCAAGTCTCGCAAGGTGAGGAGCGCGTTGTCACAGCCTATCAGAAGATAAAGAGCGATGAGAAGATCAAAGAGAAGGCCCGCAAGGCCGTCGAGATAGCCTTCACGCTGCTAGCCGACCAGGTCTCATCCTCGGAAGACGGGGAAGACTCCGAGTTGTCCCCCGAAGACCGGGACGAAGCCCACACCTGAATAAATAGCAGCAGATTGGTTCAGCGACCGCCGGATCGTTTCTGGTAGAGCTTCTTGGCCGCGTTGGCCACTGTGGCGGAAATATTCTTGCTTCTCGACAGATTTTTAAGATCGGTCTTGCGGATCGCCTGCAGGAAGCGCATCGAGTAAGCGATCGGCGTCTTGGGGTTCTCTACCAGGGCCTTTTTAACCGCATAAGATCGGGTCCACTCGCGGTTGCCGCAGATGATACGAATCACGTCGTCACACACCGAGCGGCTGGCGGCGATGCCAATCACCTCGGATTCCGAGACGCCCGGGTTCTTGATGGCCGCCGTGGCCACAATCTTGTTGCGGTCACGGATCAGCGACGAGCGAACGACTTTATTTCCCTTGGTGGCCAAGACAACCTTCTGGGCGGGTGTAAACGTGTGCAAGCGCTGCAGCAGGGTCTTCCTGTGAATTTCGGCCTCGGCGATTTCTTCCGGCGAGGAGGGCTCGTACTCCTCCTCTTCCAGCAGCATCTCCTCGGGCAGCGACTCCTCGACAACCTTCTTGATGCGCTGGGCTTCCTGGTAATCGGGCGGGGCGGCCATAATGCGGCGCTTGGCTTGCTCGAAGGCATCCAGCCCGCGAAAATCCATGCCGGTTCTGACGGCAAAATCCATCAGCCTGTCGACCTGCGACTTGAGCACCACCGGGTTGCCGAGGATGGCCTTGGCTATGGGCGGGTGCCTCAGGATGCGTACCTGGTTCTCGAGGATGATCCTGAGCAGCTGCTCTCCGACCCTGTCGGCCAGGTACTCGAAGGTCTGGTCGGGGGTTTTCTGGTGGAGCAGGATGGCCTCCAGCCGGGCCTCGTTATCAGGCAAGACGCGGGCCAGTTGATCCAGCACTAAAGAGTGCAGGCCCTTCTCCGCCAGCGCACCCTGGATGATACGATCGGGCAATTCCGCGAGGCTCTTGGTTGCCGCCGACTCGATCTGCTCGTCATCCTCGTAGGACAGGCAGCATAACACGCTGACCATGTCCCGGGGGCCCATGGGAACCATGCCGCGGGCCGCCATCATGCGCAAAGGCGCCGGCGAAGCCGGATCGACATGCCTGCGCAGCTTCTCGTCGACCGCGGACAACGGAATGGGACAGGAGCTCACGTCAGCACCTCCTGCTCTATTGCAAAAATCAGTTCTTGTCTTCTTCTTCGTCGCCGGGTTTGTTGGCGGCGACGATCTTGTCGACCAGTTGCTGTGGAACTTCCTGGTAGTGCGAGAATTCCATGGTGAAGCTGCCGCGCCCGCCGGTACGTGAATCGAGGTCGGGCGAGTACCTGAGGATCTCGGCCAGCGGCACCTGCGCCTTGATGATGCTGCGCTTGCCTTTGGTGTCCATGCCCTGCACACGCCCGCGCCGGCTGTTGAGGTCGCCGATGATGTCTCCCATGTTCTCATCGGGAACCGCGACCTCCATGTTGTAAACCGGCTCGAGCATGACGGGGCGGGCGTTCTCCATGGCCGCCTTGAAGCCCTTGGAGGCTGCGCGCTTGAAGGCCATCTCGGAGGAGTCGACATCGTGATAAGAGCCATCGTAGAGCGCCACCTTGATGTCGACCACCGGAAACCCGGCCAGCACGCCCTTGCTCATGGTCTCAACGACGCCCTTTTCCACCGCCGGGATGAACTGCCCGGGAACGACGCCGCCCTTGATGCGGTTCTCGAACTCGAAGCCGCCGCCTCGCGGCTGTGGGCTGAGCTCGAGCCAAACGTCTCCGTACTGCCCGCGCCCGCCGGTTTGGCGCTTGTGCTTTCCACGCGCCTCGGCCTTCTTGGTGATCGTCTCGCGATAGGGAACCTTGGGCGTCTCGAGGATGACGTCCACTCCGAAGCGCCTCTTCATCTTTCCCACGGCGATCTCGACATGTTGAGAGCCCATGCCCGAGAGCATAAAATCCTGGGTGTCCTCGTGGCGACTCACTCGCAGGGTTGGGTCTTCGGCCAGCAGACGGTTGAGACAGGTCCCCAACTTGTCCTCGTCGGCCTTGCTCTTGGGCTTGACGGCGTAAGAGATGGCAGGAGGAGGGAGTTCGATGCCGGGAAACAGCAACGGACTCTTCTTGTCACACAGGCTGTTGCCGGTGGCGGTCTTCTTGAGCTTCAATACCCCAACGATGTCACCGGTGGAAGCCGCGCTGGCTTGCTCTTGCTTCTTGCCGCAAACGACCAGAAGCGAGCCGATGCGCTCCTCTGAATCGGTATCGACGTTTTGCACTACGGTATCGCCGGTAATGGAGCCCGAAAGGATCCTGAACAACGAGAGGTTGCCGCCCTGGGCGTCGATGGTCTTGAATACGAATGCCCAGAACGGTTGATCCTCGCTCCTGGCCCGCTCGGCCTCGCCGTCACCCGGCACGTGCCCCGTCAAGGGAGGCAACTCGTTGGGAGCCGGCAGGGACTGCACGGAAAAGTCCATCAGCGGCTGAATGCCGACATTGTGAGTCGCACTGCCGAAGAACACGGGAAACAGCAAACCTTCGCGCACGGCCTTGGCAAAGCCTTTCGCCGTTTCCTCCACCGACAACTCGCCCGCCTCCAGGTACTTCTCGAGCAAGCCGTCGTCACTCTCGGCGATCTTTTCCGTCAGGGCCTCCTTGGCCGTTGCCAGGGTCGCCTTCAAATCGTCGGGGACATCGACCGTCTTCATCCCGCCCGAAGAGTCCTTCTCGAAGAGGTAAGCCTTGGATGCCAGCACGTCCAGCACGCCTTTAAAATCGGCCTCGCGCCCGATGGGAAGCTGAACCGGGATGGCGTCGTTCGAAAGTCTCGCGCGAATCTCGGCCACGACCTTGTCGGGATCGGCGCGTTCGCGGTCCATCTTGTTGACGTAAATGACCCGCGGGATACCGAGATCGGAGGCCCTCTCCCATACGCGCTCCGTCTGAACCTCGACGCCGTCGGGCGCGCTGACGACTACAATGGCGGCATCGGCGGCCGCCATGGAAAAACGCGTATCGAAAATGAAGTTTCCGTCGCCCGGTGTATCGATGATGTTCAGCTTGTGCTTCTTCCATTCGACCACCCCGACCGAAGTGGCGATGGTCATCCCGCGATCCATCTCTTCCTGTTCGAAATCGAAGGTCGACGTTTTGCCGTCAACGCCGCCGAGTCGCGTCGTCGTCTTACCGTCGAACAGGCAAGCCTCGGCCAGGGAGGTCTTGCCGGAGCCCTTGTGACCGACAAATGCCAGATTGCGAATATCGCTTGCCTCGTATTTCTTCATGCCACTCTCCAGAAGGGTGTCGAAAGGTTGCCAAATGTATTTCGCCCGGCCGTGCCTGTCAAGGGGTTCCGGGCTTGCGGTTTCTCTCGTGGATTATCCTCAGTCCCTGCAGGGTGAGCAGGTTGTCGACCTGGCCTATATGCCGGGAGGCCGAGGCGATCAGCTTGCCCAGCCCGCCGGTGGCCAGCACGCGGACACCTTGGCCGAGTTCTTGCGACATTCGATCGATGATCTCGTCCACCATGCCGACGTAACCGTAGAACAGGCCCGATTGGATGCTGGCTACCGTGTCGCGGCCGATCACCGACTCGGGCTTGGCGAACTGGACCCGGGGCAGCTTGGATGCCGACTGGAACAGGGCCTCCATGGAGATATTCAGGCCGGGGGCTATGGCGCCGCCCATGTACGATCCATCAGCCCCCAGGGCGTCGAAGGTAGTGGCCGTTCCGAAATCCACCAGGATCAACGGCCCCGGGTACTTGTCCAGGGCGGCAACCGCGTTGACGATGCGGTCGGCGCCCACCTCCTTGGGATTGTCGTAGAGCACGCGGATGCCCGTCTTTATTCCCGGCCCGACCACCAGCGGCGTGATACTGCAATAGTCCTCGATCATGTGTACGATCTTCCATTCTATCTGGGGAACCACGCATGACAGTATGGCGTGCGTTACATCCTCGAAGCGCAACGAAGACATCGCCAGCAGCTGTTGTAGCAGTGCAGCATACTCGTCCGAACTGCGCCCCGCCGCCGTACCCAGCCTCCAGTTGCGTACCAGGCGCAGCTCTTCGAACATGCCGATGACGATATCGGTGTTACCCACGTCGATGGCAAGCAGCATCCCAACCTCCCGTCAAGCTTCCCGCTTGAGATAAACGGTCTGGGAAGGAAAGGCTATCTCCAGTCCGAGTGCATCGAGGCCGCGCATGATCTCGAGATTGACCTGCTGGCGAGTGTCGAGGTACTCCGCCCAGACCTTGGTGCGGGTGAAATAGTAGACGAAGATATCCAGGCTCGATGCACCGAAGTCGGTGAAGTTGACCAGCCAGTATCCCTGGTCGACACCCTGGTGGTTTTTCAAGATCTCGCGGATGGCCTCGACGGCCTGCTGCATCTGCTCGGCCGAGGTGTCATAGGTGACGCCGATAGTCATACTGACCCGCCTGATCGGGCGGGCGTCCATGTTCTCTATTATCGAGCCGGCCAGCTTGGAGTTGGGGATGGTGACCAGCGTCTTTTCGAAGGTCCGGATGCGGGTCGAGCGGAAGCCGACGTCCTCGACCGTGCCCTCGGCGCCGCCTGCTTTTATCCAGTCGCCGATGTGGAAAGGCCGGTCGGCGAAGATCGTCACCGAGCCGAACATGTTGGCCAGAGAGTCCTTGGCTGCCAGGGCGAAAGCCAGGCCGCCGAGCCCCAATCCGGCCAGTAGCGAACTGGCCGAATAGCCCAGGTTCTGGATGATCATCACGAAGGCGACGACGAAGACGATCACCCGCACGGCCTTGCGGACGATGGGCACGAGCTGATCGTCGAGCTTGGTTTCGGTTCCGGCCGTGAAGCGCGTCAGGTACATCTCAAGGATGCTGGTCGATGACGACAGGAACCAGGCGCCGTCGATGATCAAAAGGCTGGTAAACAAGGCGCGGATGAAGCGCGGCAGGTCGAACGGATCCTCGGGCAAGGTCAAGATCTGAAACGCCAAGTATACGCCCACGACATACACCAAGAAAATCGCCGGCGATCGAAACGCCTTGAGCAACCTGTCGTCAAGCTCCGACTTCGAGCGCTGGGTGAACTTCTTCAACCAGACATCGACCAGATGCTTGACGATGATCTTGACAACCAGCGCCACGATGATGACCAGGGCAAATCCAACGTATTGCCAAAGAGAGTTTCCGAGAAACGTCTTGTCCAACGTTTGCTGCAGCGTCTCCAGCATGAACACCTCCTTGGCAATAAGCACAAAGAAAATATCCAAGCCGGCCGCATAGATCAACTCCCTTCTCGTCCGCCGACGTTATTGTGCCCGAGGCGGTCCTGTGACATACTCATTAACCGTATGAAATTATTGCTGGAGATCGGGTGAAGGCTAAGGCCAACATCATGGTGGTGGACGACGATCACAGCGTCCTGGAACACTTCGACAAGCTGCTCAGACAGGAGGGATACGCGGTTACCCGTGTCGATGACGGCCGCCGGGCGCTGTCCCTGGTTCTCGATAACCCTCCCGATCTGGTTTTACTCGACGTCATCATGCCCGGAATGAACGGGCTCGATGTGTGCCGCATTCTCAAGGCGCACAAGGACGGCCGTTTTCTACCGGTCATCATCCTGACATCCAAGGGCGACATGGAGAGTCGGGTTGAAGGGCTGCGGCTCGGGGCCGACGACTACATGACCAAGCCGGCCGATCCCCGCGAACTTCTGGCCCGCATCGAGGCCCTGCTGCGCATCAAGGAGCTACAGGACAGGATTGCCGGTTCGCTAAGCGAGGCCGAGGACAAGTCGGTGATCGACCAGGTGACCGGCCTGTACAACCAACTCTACCTGGCAAAGCGCATCCAGGACGAGTTCAAGCGCGCCGAACGGTACTCAGAGCCGCTTTCGTGCATCGCGGTCCAACTGGACAAAGACGACCCGCGCGGCATCGACGACGAGGTAATCAAGCAGGTCGCGGAGATCCTGCGCGGCGGCGTCCGCGAATTCGACATCGTGGTACGCAGCGCTCCCGAGCGCTTCACGATCCTGCTGCCCCGGACGCATTTCACCGGCTCGCTCTCGGTCGCCACCCGCATCTGGCAACGGCTGAAGGCAAAGGTTTTAATCGCCGCCGGCAAGCACGTCGAAATCAATATCGGCATCGGCGTGTCGTTCTTTCCCAACAAGGGAGTTACCTCGGCGGACACCCTCCTCGACCAAGTCGACCAGGCCGTCCGCAAGGCCCGCGGGGCCGGTTCGAACCAGATCTGCCTCTTCCAGCACACCACCTACTTCTACCGGCCGGACATGAAAAGATAAAGGCCCGCGGGGATCAGATACCATGGGATCGTGTTGACCGAGCCGAAGGGAACCAACGGAATGACGAACAGGAGAAAAATACTGCAGAAGGTACTCGCCGGTTCGAAGAATATACGCTTTTCTGATATGATGAGCCTGGTGTGTGGCTTCGGGTTCCGGCTTTCTCGAACTGAGGGTAGCCACCATATTTTCGTGCATCCTGACATTCCGGAACTCGTCAATCTCCAGGAAGTGAAAGGGCAAACTAAGCCATACCAGATACGCCAGTTTCTAAAGCTGGTCGAACGATACAGCCTAAAGCTGGAGGAGGACTAATGCGAGATTACCATATCAACATCTTCTACTCTGAAGAGGACGAGGGCTACATCGCCGATATTCCCGACTTGGAAGCATGCTCTGCATTTGGCAACACTCCCGCTGAAGCTCTTCAAGAGGTGCAAAAGGCCAAGGAACTTTGGCTGCAAGCCGCCCGCGCAGAGAACAAACCAATTCCTCCGCCCAAGTACAGGCCGGCCATCTACCAGGTGATGTCTGCCTGAGAGAACATCACGGCTCTTTCAAGAGAAAATGACCGTCTAGGTTCAAAGATACATCTGGGGCTGAAGCCAGGCTGCAGCGTAAGCAGCCCTCGCCGTTTGAGGGTGTTCCTCCGCCTCTTCTGGGCGGCTCCTCAGAGGGGATCGAGGTAATATATCCCTCCGGGCAGGCGCGCCAGGGGAAGCATCCTGATGGCGCTCGAGCGCGGGCCGCGCATCAGACGGGATAGAGCCTTCCAGAAGCCGATAAGCGACTGGCGGGACATGGCTCTGATGGCGTAGGTGGAACACGACGGGCGGTGCATGCAGCGCGGGCCGTCCATACGCGTAAGCAGTTTTGACCACAAGCCGAAGGCCAGGACGAAGGGCGAAGACGAGCGGGCCGGCTGATTTACGCCGCGTGTCACTGTTTTTTTCAGGCCGATCAGCGGGTGGCGCGCATCCGCCGACCAGGGGCCGAAGCCTGCGGCCGGGACGCTCGCTGCAAACAGGCAAAGCAGGCAGGCCAGCGCCGCCGTTTTCATTCGTCTTCCTCGGCCGAGGGTTCATCCTGCGCCGCCATGCGCCCGGCAATCGTCTTCTCGTAGCCGTTTTCCGAGGGAGAGTAGTAAATCCTGCCCTTGAGTTCGTCCGGCAGGTAGTTCTCCCTTACGTAGTGGCCCTCGAAGTTGTGCGGGTAACGATAGTCGCGCCCGTAGCCCAGGTTGCGCATCAGGCCGGTCGGGGCGTTTCGCAGGTGCAGCGGCACCGGCAGCGCCCCGCGTTCGCGGACGTCCTTGCGGGCGCGTGTGTAGGCGACCAAGGCACTGTTGCTCTTGGGAGCGCAGGCCAAGTAACAGACCGCCTGGGAGAGATTCAGCGCCGACTCCGGCAGGCCGACCATCTCGTGGGCAGCCAGAGCCGCGCAGGCTACCTGCAGCGCCTGTGGATCGGCACAGCCTATGTCCTCTGAGGCGAAAATGATCATCCGGCGCAGGATGAAGCGCGGATCCTCGCCGGCCTCGAGCATGCGCGTCATCCAGTAGACCGCGGCGTGCGCATCCGAACCGCGCAGGCTCTTGATGAAGGCCGAGACGACGTTGTAGTGCTCTTCCCCGGAGCGATCGTAGAGCAGGGCGCGATGCTGCACGGCCTCTTCGACTACCCGGGTGTCGATCTCGGCACCAGCCTCTCCCGCCAGATAGTCGGCGGCCGCCTCGATGATGTTCAGCGCCCGGCGAGCGTCTCCCTGAGCCGCGCGGCAAATGTCATCCAGCGCGCCCTCGGCAAGCGTCAACCCACGTTCTCCCAGGCCGCGCTTCGAGTCCGCAAGAGCCCGGCGGACGATGACCGCCAGGTGCTCGTCGGCAAGCGGCCGCAGCACGAATACCTTGCTGCGCGAAAGAAGCGCCGCGATGACCTCGAAAGAAGGGTTTTCGGTGGTGGCGCCGATCAGTGTGACCGTGCCCTTCTCGACGTGCGGCAACAAGCTGTCCTGCTGGGCTTTATTCATGCGGTGGATCTCGTCGATGAACAGGATGGTGCGCTTGCTGTAGGCGTCGCGTCGCGCCGCGGCCTGCTTGACTATTTCGCGTATCTCGCGCACTCCGGCCAGTACCGCGGAGAAGGGCACGAACTCGGCGCCCGTGGTGCGCGCGATCACCAAGGCCAGGGCGGTCTTGCCGCAACCAGGCGGGCCCCAGAGAATCATCGACGACAGTTTGTCTTGGCGAATGGCCTGCAGCAGCAAGCGGCCCTCGCCCAGAATCTCATCCTGGCCGACGAACTCTTCAAGGCTACGCGGACGCATGCGCTCGGCCAACGGAGCGTGGCGTTGCTCACGTTCGGCCTGCGCGCTGAACAGGTCACCGCTTCTCATCGGCTTCATACTATGCAAGCCGCCGAGCGCTGGCAAGCACTCTGGTAACGTACTGGGCTTTATGGTAAGAAAATGTCTGAATGTAATAGGGGAACCCGATGTCGAGCGTGGGAATATTCGGAAAGCGCAAACACCCCGACGTGATCGCCGTGGCCGCAACGCTTGCCCGTCTGGCCAACGAACGGGGCTGGCGGGTGCTTGCCGAGTCAACGCTGGAAGACGGCCTTGAGGGCGTCAGGCTGCTGCAGGCCACCGAGGTGGCCGCACAGGCGGATCTGGTGGTGGTGCTCGGTGGTGACGGCACCATGATCAGGGTGGTTCACCTGCTGGACGACCGCCAGGTGCCAATCTTCGGCGTCAACCTCGGGTTTCTCGGCTACATGACCGAGTTCACCGTTGAAGAAGCAGCAGAACAATTCACGCGCGCGCTTGCCGGCGACTTTTGCACCTACAAGAGGGCACGCCTGGCGGCGAAGCTGTCCCGCGGCGGCGCGACAGTGGCTTCGGCCAAGGTGCTCAACGACGTGGTCGTCAACATGAGCGGCATGAGCCGCATCATCGAGATCCAGGCGGAGATCGACGGCATCGAGTTGACCACCTACCGGGCCGACGGGTTGATCGTCTCCACCCCCACGGGCTCGACCGCCTACTCGCTCTCGGCCGGAGGGCCGATAGTCGCCCCGGGAGTGATGGCCATCCTGGTCACTCCCATCTGCCCGCATACCTTGAGCATGCGACCCCTGGTGGTGCAGGCCGACTGCAAGATCCGTCTCAAGCTCGATCGACTCACTGAAGCGGCGCAGGTAACCTTCGATGGACAGCATTCCGTGGCAGCCGAACCGGGAGATCGGCTGCTGATCGAAAAGGCACCCGGTCATATCTTCATGGCAACCCCCCCGCGCAACTACTTCGAGATTCTGAGAGCCAAGCTGAAGTGGGGACAATCCTGAGGCCGCCATGCTGACCCGCCTGGCCATCCACGACTTCGCCATCATCAACGAGCTGAGCGTCGAGTTCGGGCCGGGTTTCAGCGTCCTGACCGGCGAGACCGGCGCGGGTAAATCGATCATCGTCCAGTCGCTGCACCTCCTTCTGGGCGGACGAGCCAACAGCGACATGATTAGAACCGGGCGCGACGCGGCGGCGGTCGAGGGTGTCTTCCGGGTCGGGCCGGATTCTACCGTCGGCCGGCGCCTGCTGCAGGCGGGCCTGTCCGCCGAGGGAACCCTCGAGATCCGCAGGCTGGTCTCCCGGGCCGGGCGCAACCAGATCTCACTAAACGGCCACCAGGTTAGCCTGGCTGTGCTTGCCGAAATCACCCGCGGCCTTGCCGACATTTCCGGGCAACATCGGCACGTCAACCTGGTCGACGAACAGACCCAACGCCAGATTCTGGATGATTTCGGCAACCTGGGCGGGCCGTGCGCCGAGGTGGGCAAGGCCGTCGAGCGCCTGCGTTCTTGTGAAAAACGCCTGACGCAGATCGAAAAGCAGGAGAGACAGAGGGAAGAACGCGAAGACTATCTGCGTTTCACCCTCGATCGTATACAAGCGCTCGATCCGCAGCCCGGCGAAGACAAGCAATTGCAGCGCGAACGGGAACGCCTGAGGCACTCGGAGAAGCTGACCATTGGGCTTGCCGAGGTCGTGGCACTACTCTACGAGGAAGAGGGAGCGGTGGTCGAGCTCCTCGGCCGGGCGGGCTCGACCCTTCGGGAGCTCGCCGCCTACGACGACGAACTTGCGCCGAAGCGCGATGCGACCGCGGACTTGCTGCGCCAGGTGGAAGAGCTGTCGCGCGACGTCGGATCGATGGCCACCTCCATTCAAGCGGATCCCGGCCGACTGGAAGAGATCGAAGAACGCCTGGCCGCGATCAAGAGCCTGATTCGCGCCCACGGCCCCGACCTCGACGCACTGCTGGAGTCACGCGCCAAGATCGAGGCGGAGCTGGCATCGCTCGACAACCTGTCGGCGCGCCGCGAGGAGCTTGCCGAAGAGTTCGCTCGATCGAAGGAACAGGCTTTCAGACTTGCGCAAGAACTCTCCGCCAGGCGCCTCGAAGTAGCCGGGCGGCTAGGCGCTCAACTCGTCGGCGAGCTGCGTACTTTGGCCATGCCCGACGCTCGCGTGAGGATAGAAGTGCTCTCCTCAGACAAACTTCAGGAGTGGGGCCTCGACCAGGTGCGCCTTATGCTGTCTGCGAATCAGGGCGAGGATCTGCGCCCGCTTGCGCGCGTGGCCTCCGGGGGTGAACTCTCGCGGGTGTTGCTGGCTCTCACGGCGGTGTTGAGCCGGGTCGACCGGGTGTCCTGTTATGTTTTCGACGAGGTCGACTCCGGAGTGGGAGGACAGGTAGCCAGCGTGATCGGCGGCAAACTGGCCGCCGTCAGCGCCGGGCGCCAGGTCATCTGTATCACTCACCTGCCGCAGATCGCCGCCAGGGCGAATACACACTACGCGGTCAGCAAGAGGGTTGTCTCCCGGCGCACGCTATCGGAGATCGTGCGCCTGAGCGATAAACAACGCGTCGAGGAGATCGCCCGCATGTTGGGTGGCAGCCGTGTTGGCGACAAGGCCCGGGCTGCCGCTCGCGAATTAATTGGAGCGAAACATTGATCCCGGTGACCTTGGCTCGCACCCACCCTGACGCACGAAAATTGATCTGCCAGGGTTGCTATGATAAAGGGGAAGCATGATGCGCAGCAGGCCCGTCAAGAAAACGCGCAAGAAGACGAGCAAGAAGCGTCGGCACAGGAAGGTCCAACACAAGGGGCTTTCACACTGGGCCAAGACCGACGTGGGGCTCAAGCGCGAGGCCAACGAGGACAGCTTTTTAGCCGACTCCAATATCGGCCTGTACCTGGTCGCCGACGGCATGGGTGGTCACGCCGGTGGCGACACGGCCTCGCGCATGGCCGTCGAGATAATCAAGCGGCATGTCACAGACGCCAGGAATTTGAAAGAGCTCTTGGGCGCCGCGACCAGCGAGCGCGAAGATCTTGCCATTCTGGAAATGCTCGAAAAAGCGATCGAGGATGCCTCGGCAACCATCTTCGCCGAGTCGGCGACGAATCCCGCGCTGGAGGGCATGGGAACCACGGCCACCCTGTTGTTCACGCACGGCGAGCTGGGCTACGTTGCGCACGTGGGGGACAGTCGCCTGTACATGATGCGCGATAGAGAGTTGACGCAAGTGAGCGAGGATCATTCACTGGTCAACGAACAGATCAAGGCAGGGTTCATCACCGAGGAAGAGGCGGCGCACAGCCGCTTTCGCAACATCATCACCCGTTCGGTCGGGTTCGAAAGCCAGGTCAGCGCCGACACATTTTCATTCAGGATGCAGCCCGGCGACTTGTTCTTGCTGTGCTCCGACGGGCTAAGCGGGATGGTCGCGGACGAGAGGATCGACAAGACGATGCGGCGCGGCAACCTCTCGACCATTCCGGCCCGCCTGATATCCGCTGCCAACGAGATGGGCGGAGATGACAATATCACCGTTATCCTGGTAAGTTACGACAGAAACAACCGCGGTCGGGCGACCGGGGCACAACGGGGCAGCCGGAAAAAGAACCGGCGAAAGCGCAACTGACGGAATTTTTCCAGAAAAATGTTGACAGCGACGCCGACCTCTTGAGACAATCGTTGGGCTGTAGCGCAGGGGTGCGCGGACAATCCGCGGGCAATCCAAGGAGTAGAACGCAAAAGAAGAGGCTTCTCGGGCAGACATGAGCGTGCGCTATACCATTATGATGGTGCGGGATAGATCTTCGCGGGTCAGGCGCATCAGGCTATCGAAGTCGACCATCTGGACGGTCGTCTCGCTTTCATTATTCGTTCTGTGCGGCGTCGTGGTCGCCGGAATTCACTATTATTCCGTCGTCGAGAAGGTCAGTGAGAACCGGGGGCTACGATCCCAGAACATCGAGTTGCGTAACCGCCTGGTCGGCCTGCATGAAAAAGTCGTCAGCATCCAGGCCGTCATCGACCGCGTGCAGCGTTTCGACACCAAGCTGCGCATCATCACCCAGCTCCACGATCCCGAGCGGCACCTGGCCATGGGGCCCGTCGGGTCGGCCACCGATGGCGACGGCGCGCAGGGCGAGTTCGGCACCCCCGTCATGGTGCAGGCCATTGGCAAGAACCCGCACCTGGCCGTCAATTTACTGGGCAAGCAACTCAACGAGCTGGCATCCGCGGCAGAGGAGCGCGAGGGCAGCATCCGTGAGCTGGAAACCTACCTGCGCGGGCAGCGAGTCCGTCTGAGTTCGACTCCTTCGATCTGGCCGACGCACGGCTGGGTGACGTCGGATTTTGGCACGCGCGTCGATCCCTATACCAAAAAGCGTTCCATGCACAGGGGGATCGACATCGCCAACCAGCCCGGCATACCGATAACCGCGCCCGCCAAGGGGGTGGTCACCTTCGCCTCGTCGAACGGCGGCTTCGGCAACATGTTGGTGCTCGATCACGGTTACGGCATCAGAACACGTTACGGTCACCTGTGCCAGTTCAGGGCGCAGGTAGGCGATCACATGGAGCGGGGCGAAATCATCGGCAACATCGGAAACACAGGCCGCAGCACCGGTCCTCACCTGCATTACGAAGTCGAAGTCAACGGCGTCTGCGAGAACCCCAAGAACTACATGCTCGATGACTAGACCGCTCGAGCGCGTAGACACTTCGGTAACATAGGCAGAGTTCAGTGGGTCTCAGCACATACGTATCGTCCAAGGTTTTCGGAAACAAGAACCAGCGAGAACTAAAGAAGCTCAGACCCCTCGTAAACCGAGTCAATGCTATCGAGCCCCGTATCCGCGCACTGTCCGACGCGCAGCTCAGGGCCAAAACGGGTGAATTCAGGCGAACCTTCGAAAAGGCTGTCACCGATAAACTCGGCCGCCATCAGGACGGCGAGCAGAAGGCTCGCTATCTCACCGAGTACGACGTCCTGGGCGACATGCTTCCCGAGGTTTTCGCCGTGGTCAGGGAGGCCGCCGTCCGCGTTCTCGAGCAGCGCCACTACGACGTCCAGCTGATCGGCGGGATCATCCTTCACCAGGGCAAGATCGCCGAGATGAAGACCGGCGAGGGTAAGACGCTGGTGGCCACCCTGCCGGTTTATCTCAACGCCTTGGCCGGGCGGGGCGTACACGTGGTCACGGTGAACGACTACCTGGCCAGGCGCGACGCCGAGTGGATGGGACGCATCTACCGCTGGCTGGGCATGTCGGTCGGCGTCATCGTCCACGGGCTGACTGACACGCAAAGGCAGGAAGCCTACAACTCCGACGTCACCTACGGATACAACTCCGAGTTCGGCTTTGACTACCTGCGCGACAATATGAAATTCAGCCTGGAAGAGTACGTCCAGCGGGAACACTACTTTGCCATCGTGGACGAGGTGGACAGTATCTTGATCGACGAGGCGCGCACGCCGCTGATCATCAGCGGGCCGGCCGAGGAGGCCACCGACAAGTACTACACGGTGAACGCCATCGTTCCCAAGCTGAAACGCGACAGGGATTACACCGTCGACGAGAAGAGCAAGTCGTCCGTGCTGACCGAGGACGGCGTCTCCCAGGTGGAGAAACTGCTGAACGTGGACAATCTCTACCAGCCGAATAACATCGAGATCTTGCATCACGTCAACCAGGCGCTCAGGGCACACACGCTCTTCAAGCGCGAGGTCGACTACATCGTCACCGAGGACAACAAGGTCAACATCGTCGACGAGTTCACCGGGCGCATCCTTGAGGGGCGCCGCTGGAGCGACGGGCTGCACCAGGCGGTCGAGGCCAAGGAAGGCGTGCAGATAGAAAACGAGAACCAGACTCTGGCCACGGTCACCTACCAGAACTACTTCCGCATGTACAAGAAGCTGGCGGGCATGACGGGAACCGCGGAGACCGAGAAGGATGAGTTCTCGAAGATCTACGGGCTGGACGTGATGGTCATCCCGACTAACCTGCCCAACATCCGCAAGGATGCCCAGGACGTCATCTACCGAACCGAGGAAGAAAAGTTTGCCGCCGTCATCGAGGAGATCGAGGACTTGCACGAGCGTGGCCAGCCGGTGCTGGTTGGCTCCATCTCGATCGAGAAGTCCGAGGAGATCTCGCGCCGGTTGAAGAGGGCTGGAATCAAGCACCACGTGCTCAACGCCAAGCACCATGCCCAGGAGGCAGAGATCGTCGCCCAGGCCGGGCGCTTCAGCATGGTGACCATTTCGACCAATATGGCCGGTCGCGGCACCGATATTGTCCTGGGCGGCAGCCCCGAGTTCCTGGCCAAGCTGCACGCCGATCCCGGTGTCGACAGCGATCGCTACATGGACGTACTCAAGCAGTTCCAGGCCACCTGTGCCAAGGAGCGCACGCAGGTCATCGAACAAGGTGGCTTGCACATCCTGGGAACCGAGCGCCACGAGGCCCGGCGGATCGACAACCAGTTGCGAGGGCGCGCCGCCCGCCAGGGCGACCCGGGCTCTTCGAAATTCTACCTTTCACTTGAGGACGACCTTCTAAGAATCTTCGGGGCGGACAAGCTGAAGAACCTGATGGAGCGTCTCGGCATGGAGGAAGGCGTCCCCATCGAGCATCGCTGGGTCAGCCGCTCCATCGAGAACGCCCAGAAGCGCGTCGAGGGGCAGAACTTCGAAATTCGCAAGAGTCTGCTCGAGTATGATGACGTGATGAACATGCAGCGTAAGAGCATCTACGACCTGCGCCGCCGGGTGCTGGGCGGAGAGGATATGCGTGAGCAGATCCTGGAGCTGATCGAGGACATCCTGATCACCGAATTGGACTCGACCTGTTCGACCGACATCCCGGCCGAAGACTGGGACATCAAGGGCCTCGAGGACAGGGTCTACGGTATCTTCGGCCAGAAAGTCGAGCTGGAATCGGAGCAGAACAACCGCCAAGAACTGGGCGAGCGGCTGTGGGACGAGATCGAAAAAGAGTACCAGGAGAAAGAGCAACAGATCGGGCCCGAGAACATGCGCCGGGTGGAGCACTACTTCTACCTGCAGGAGATAGATCAGCAGTGGAAGGATCATTTGCTGGCCATGGATCACCTGCGTTCAGGAGTGGGGTTACGCGGTTACGCCCAGAAGGATCCCAAGCAGGAGTACAAGAAAGAGGGTTACGAACTCTTTGTCTCCATGACCCAGCGCATAAAGACCGAGGTGGCCAAGAAGCTGACCCAGGTGCAGATAGAGCACGAGGACGAGGGCGAGCGCCTGATGCGCCAGCGAATGGCCAGGCGCCGAACGGTGTTCGAGGGCCAGGGGCCCTCTCCCCAGGCAAGCGGTGACGGCGGAAAAGTTCAAACCTTCAAGCGCAGCGGCAAGAAGATAGGCCGCAACGACCCCTGCCCCTGCGGTTCGGGCAAGAAGTACAAGAAGTGCTGCATGAACAAAGAAATGCGAGCCTGAAGACACTCAGCCAAAGTTTTCTCTCTGAATACACGCCCCGAAAATCTCTAAATTTGCTTGCAAAGACAATACGCCTGTGCTAGCCATAGCCCTCCGGTGTGGCTCGGATAGTGGGCTTTTGGCTCGCGATCCGTTTGGCCACGGATATTTTCACACGCCGCGGGTGCGGTCCCAGGGTGTCTTCGGGCAGTGGCCCGGAGATTGGGTAACCGAGCAGTGGCCCCGGCGGAGGCTGGTCGATAGTTTACTATCGGCCGAAACCCGAAAAGGAGAAGCAGATGGGTGTTATTTCAATGAAGGCCCTGCTGGAGGCCGGCGTCCACTTCGGACATCAGACCAGCCGCTGGAATCCGAAGATGCGACCTTTCATCTTCGGCACGCGCAATGGTATCCACGTCATCGACCTGCAAAAGACCTCGAAACTCTTCGATCGCGCCTACTACTTCACGCGCGACCTGGTCGCCCGCGGTGAAAAGGTTCTCTTCGTCGGCACCAAGAAGCAGGCCCAGAACGTCATCGCCGAGGAATCCGGCCGTTGCGACATGTTCTATGTCAACAATCGCTGGCTAGGCGGCACCTTGACCAACTTCAGAACCATCCGCCAAAGCGTGGAGCGCCTGAAAACCCTGAATAAAATGGCCACGGACGGCTCCTTCAACCGCCTGACCAAGAAAGAAGTCCTGCACTTCGAGCGCGAGAGCCAGAAACTCGAGCGCAATATTCCCGGCATCCGCGAAATGACACGATTGCCGGGCTTGCTTTTCATGGTCGATCCAAAGAAGGAACGCATCGCCTTGAAGGAAGCGCTCAAGCTGAACATCCCCGTGGTGGCCGTCACCGACACCAACTGCGATCCCGATCCAATCGATTTCGTCATCCCGGCCAACGACGACGCCATCCGGGCCATCAAGCTGTTCACCGAAAAGATGGCCGATGCCTGTCTGGAAGGCTCCCGCCTCTACCAGGAGCATCTGGCCGCCAAGCAGCCCGAGAAACCCGAGGAGAAGGGCCCGCGGCCTTCCGACGGACGCTCGGGCGGTCCCAAGGTCGAGGTGCTCGGCCGGAGGCGCACAGAAGCCGCCAAGCAGGCTGACAAACCCGCCGGCGGCGACTCGAAATAAGCCGGGTTTCTCTCAGATTATCATCCGCTCAGGCGGAAGAAAGCAAGAGGCTACGAGATGGAGATCGGAGCAAAGACGGTGGTTGAACTGCGCCAGCGGACCGGCGCGGGTATCATGGATTGCAAACGGGCGCTTCTGGAAACCGAAGGAGACATCGACAAGGCAATAAGACACCTCAGGGAAAAGGGCATCGCCTCGGCCACCAAGAAAGAAGGACGCATCGCGGCGGAGGGCAAGGTTGACGCCTATATCCACATGGGCGGCAAGATCGGCGTTCTGCTCGAAGTGAACTGCGAATCAGACTTCGTGGCCCGGGGCGACGATTTCAAGAATTTCTGCCGCGAGATCGCCATGCAGATAGCGGCCACAAATCCACCTTACCTGCTGTGTGAAGACGTGCCCGAAGGCGTGGTCGAGGAAGAAAAACAAATCTACCGCAAGCAGGCCGAAGAATCCGGCAAGCCCGAGAAAATGTGGGACAAAATTGCCGAGGGCAGGCTTAAGAAGTTCTATACGGAAAATTGCCTGATGGACCAGACCTACGTGCGTGAACAAAAGATGTCGGTCGAGAAGCTGCGCCAGGAACTGGTGACCAAGATCGGCGAGAACGTCGTCATCCGGCGCTTCGCCAGATTTGAACTCGGCGAGGGAATCGAGAAGAAGAAGACAGATCTGGCGGCGGAGGTAGCCGAACAGATAGCGCAGGCCAAGAAGTAGAGGGAGTGCTGCCCGAAGGGGAAGCCATGGAACCCAAATTCAAGCGCGTCCTTTTGAAGCTCTCAGGTGAGGCGCTTCGCGGAGATGATCAAGGCGACGCGGCAACCATTTCCGCCGCCGTTCTTTCCGAAATCGTCTCCGAGTTGGTCGAGATACGCTCGCTTGGAGTCCAGCTTGCATTGGTCGTCGGTGGCGGCAACATTATCAGGGGCCTGCAAGCCGCGGAGGCCGGCATCGACCGCGCCACCGGCGACTACATGGGCATGCTGGCCACGGTCATAAACTGCATGGCGCTGCAGGAGGCGCTCGAAAAAGCGGGCGCTGAGACCCGAGTGATGAGCGCCCTGTCGGTCAACGAGGTGGCCGAGCCATACATCCGGCGTCGCGGCATCCGGCATATGGAAAAAGGCCGGGTGGTCCTGCTGGCCGGCGGCACCGGCAACCCCTATTTCACCACCGACACGGCCGCGGCGCTCAGGGCCATGGAGTTGAAAGCCGAGGCGCTGATGAAGGCGACGCGTGTCGACGGGGTCTACGATTCGGATCCGCTGAAAGATCCCAACGCCCGCCGCTTCAAGCACCTGACGTACATGGATGTGCTCAAGCGCGATCTCAAGGTCATGGACGCCACCGCCGTTTCCCTGTGCATGGACAACCGCTTGCCCATAGTAGTCTTCAAGCTGACCGACAGGGGAAACATGCTCAAGGCAATCCAGGGTCAGGATGTTGGCACGCTCGTCGGCGATTTAGCGACCGCCTGATGCCCCGGGCGCCGTTCTCCGAGGGGAGATGAAGACATGATTGACGATGTAATCAAGGATCTTACCGAGAACCAGAATAAGGCGATCGATGCCTTCAAACGCGAGTTGGGCCGGGTGCGCACCGGGCGGGCCAACCTGGCAGTGCTGGAACCGGTGCGAGTTGAGTACTATGGATCGAAAGTGCCGCTGAACCAGGTAGCCTCGCTCTCCATCCCCGACGCGCGCCAGATCGTAATCAAGCCGTGGGAGAAAGCGCTCATCCAGGATATCGAGAAAGCCATCCACGTTGCGGAAATCGGGCTGAACCCGCAAAGCGACGGAGAAATCATCCGCCTGCCGATCCCCAGTTTGACCGAGGAGCGGCGCCGGGAATTGGTTAAACAGTGCCGCAAGCTCTCCGAGAACGCCAAGGTAAGTATCAGGAATCACCGCCGGGACGGCAATGAATTCCTCAAGGAACTCGAAAAGAGCAAGGACATCTCCGAGGACGACAAAAAGCGCGGTTTCAATCGAATCCAGAAGGAAACCGATAAAGCCATTGAGAAAATTGGTGAGGTCTTTTCAGAAAAAGAAAAGGAGATCATGGAAGTTTGATCCCGGGGAGCCACCATGAGCGCAACCCGCATCGACCGCATTCTAGGCTTCGAGCACGGGTTGCCGCCCGCCTACGCGGCCATGGTGGCGCTTGTCGGCCTGATTTTCCTGGTCTTCGGCTGGCGTCTGCATCGTCTGACGCTTGCAGCCTGCGGGTTTTTCATAGGCTCCTTGGCAGGCGCCTTGCTGGCCAAGTGGATCGGAGTCGATCTGGGCTGGGGTATCGCCGTCGGGGGCTTGGCCCTTCTCTTGCTTGCGAACCCCCTGGCAAAAGCAGTACTTTTCATCGTCGCCGGAACCAGCCTGGGTATTTGCGCCGGCGAGGCCGCTCGCCTGGTAATCTCCCCGGGGGCTTTTCCGTGGGGTTTCTTTCCCGGCTTCGCGGCCGGCGGTTTCTTGAGCATGTGGCAGATGCGTGCACTGGTTATGATGTCGACATCGTTCCTTGGCGCCCTGGCCTTCGCCTGGGGGACAATTGCGGCACTGGCCTCACTGGGCATGCCCTGGCTGTGTGGTTTCCAGGCACGACACCCGACATACTACATGATCATCCTGGGGCTTATCTTCCTGGTAGGCCTTTTGGCCCAGAGAAAGCTCTCTCAAGTCGGCGATCGCAACAAGGAGGGCATATAGATGCCCGGCACGAGTATAAAGCGCATTGATCCCAAACGCCTCCCGCGCCATGTCGGTATCATCATGGACGGCAACGGGCGCTGGGCCTGCCGGCGGGGGATGGAGCGTTCCCTGGGTCACCGCGAGGGGAGCAAGGCCGTGCGCCGGGTCGTCAGAACCTGTCGCCGGCTGGGCATAGCCAACCTGACTCTGTTCGCCTTCTCGGCGCAGAACTGGGGTCGGCCGCCGGGAGAAGTGCGGGCCTTGATGAACCTGCTGGCCGAATTCATCGTCAAGGAATGGCAGGAGATCATGCAGCGGGACATCCGCGTGGTGCGCCTGGGAGAGTTGCGCCGCGTGCCGCCTGACGTGCGCGAGCAACTTATGAATCTCATCGCCGCCACCCGCAAGAACCGCTCGATGACCCTGGCCCTGGCCCTCAGCTACGGATCCCGCGAGGAAATCACCAGGGCGGCGCGCAACCTGGTCCGCAGGGCGAGGCTTGGAAAGATCGAGCCGGAGCAGGTAGACTCCCGGCGATTCTCGTCGTTTCTTTATACCGCGGGCATGCCCGATCCCGACCTGATCATCCGCACCGGGGGCGAGAAGCGCATCTCGAACTTCTTGCTGTGGCAAAGCGCCTACGCCGAATTCCACTTCTCGAACAAGCTCTGGCCCGACTTCGGCGAGCAGGATCTGCTGCGGGCACTGGCCGACTACCAGAAACGCCGGCGCCGCTTCGGCCTGACCGACGAACAGATCGAACAAGGCGGTTGAGATGAGCCGCCTGGGTATTGCCGTCCTGGGAGCGACCGGTTCCGTCGGCCGCCAGGCCCTCGAAGTGATCGCCGCCTTTCCCGAGCGCTTCAGGGTAGTGGCGCTGGCTGCAAATCGCAACGTGAATGCCATGCTCGAACTCGTCGCCCGGCACCGTCCCCGGGTGGCCGCGCTGGCCGATCCGGCGGCGGCCGAGGATTTGAAAACCAGGCTTTGTGGCGACTCTGTCGAAATCCTCGCCGGCCCCGACGAGATCGCGGCGCTTAGTCGCGAGCCGGATGTCGACATACTGGTTGCGGCGATCGTAGGCGGCGCCGGCCTGGATCCCGTCTTTGCGGCCGTGCAGGCCGGCAAGACCGTGGCCTTGGCCAACAAGGAGGCACTGGTGATGGCCGGCAGACTGGTCATGTCGGAGGCCAGGGCACACGGAGCCGTCATCCTGCCCGTAGATTCGGAGCATGCCGCCGCTCACCAGCTACTGGCCGGGGTCGACCCTGAACAGGTTCACAAGCTGATCCTGACTGCCTCGGGCGGACCGTTCTTCGGGCGCCCGCGCGAAGAACTCATGCGGGTCACGCCGGAAGAAGCCCTGGCGCATCCCAACTGGAACATGGGCGCCAAGGTTAGCATCGACAGCGCCAGCATGATGAACAAGGGTTTTGAGATCATGGAGGCCCGCTGGCTTTTCGATCTGCCCCCGGCGCGAATAGAGGTCCTGGTCCACCCCCAGAGCCAGGTGCACGCCATGCTCGAGATGGTCGACGGCTCGCTGCTGGCACAGCTGGCCCGGCCGGACATGCGCCTGTCGATCGCCCATGCCCTTAGTTTTCCCGGGCTGCTCGATCTCCCCGGAAAACTGGCGGGCGCACGCGCCCCCGACTTGACCGCCGTGCCGGGTCTGACATTTCATTCAGCTGGCGAGGACTCCTACCCCGCCCTGCGCCTGTGTCGCCGGGCGCTGGAGGGCGGCGGAGGGCTACCCGCCGTCCTGTCGGTGGCCGACGAGGTGGCGGTCGCGGCATTCCTGGAAGGACGAATACGCTTTACCGAGATCACCGATATTCTGGCGCGGGTGCTCGATGCCGCTGGCAACCCGCCCGCGGACACGATCGAGGACATCAAGCGAGCAGGCTGCCAAGGAGCCGAACTGGCCAAAAAGATCTGCGCGAAATTCAACCCTTCTTAGCCAACACTTTCTCCTTCAAGAGCAACCCCGCGCCGGCCGCCATGGCGATGGCCCCTAACATGCTGAAAACCAGGCCGATCTGGATGTGCGTGCCCAAAGTCATCTCCAGGGGAGAGTCGGTGTCGGCCGCGGTGAGCGAACTCAGCTTGCCCATCTGGATCAATAGAGAGATGAGAGTCAAGCCGGCCACGCCGGCCTGGGCGTAGATGACGACTTTTTGCTTGTCGCGCCAGTGTTTCTGGCCGCGCATGTATATCAGCGCGATCATGGCGGCTCCCATCAGCATCGAGAACCAACCGCCGACCTCGATGCCGATCTTGGTAATAGATGAAGCGCCCGAAATCGTCACCCAGGGGAAAAAGACAAACAAGACAACGAAGGCGGCTCCCGCCGTGCAAAGCTTATCGGACGTGTCCTGCTTCTTGTAGAAGCCCCAGGCGTTCGAAAACGTCCCCTTTACGTCCTTGACCAACTTGCCGGCTTCCTCGCCCAGGTCTTTGCTTTCCTCGATACCGGAGGCCCCGCGCGGCGGATTCTTCTCGACCCGCCGGCGGCGCCTGAGGGCCTCCATCTCGCGATCGACTTGGTCACCGCCCGGCGAGGCCTGGTCGTCAGAGCCAGAGGAGCCATCCTGGTCGTAGTTGCCGCCGCTCTCTCCGGCGGAGTCGTCGGTGAACCCGCCTCCCAGGAACGACTTATCCAGAATGTGGTCGCAGTGCTCGCAAATCGCGGTGCCGTCAGGCACCTCTTTTCCGCAGTTCGGACAGCGCATGCCGGGAGTCTAGCGCCACAGGGGGCTTGGCACAAGATCGTTTTTAGCTCGTTTTTGGCTCGATGCGGTTTTGGTATTTACCTGCGATTTGACGACGGAAGGAACCGCTTTTTGCCTTTGTGCCAGAAACAGCGGTCGTGGCGCCTATTGAGTTGTCACGATGCAGGAATCATCGCGATAGACCGCCAAAGCCATCGATCGACTTCTTTGCAGATGATTTGTCACCCATCATGTTCGGATAGCCTTTCTCGCTGCTTTTTGTGTCGTCTGAGAAGGTGAGTAGGCCGAGGGAATCTCACCCTCAGCCTCTCGCAGAACCGTGCGTGAACCTCTCGACTCACACGGCTCCCATCAGATAAACGATCCAACCATCCCCACCTGCCAGTGAGCAAATAGGCGAGGGTCCCGCTTGCTGATTTTCATCAGCCAGCGACTTGCCTCCGTCTTGCGTCTTCGAAATCTCTTAAACTTGGCCATCGCCCAGGCTACCAGTGTCAGATTGAAGTGCCTCAGTACTAAGTACATCTCCGACCGCCGGTAACCTCCGTAGTAGTTCAACCACCCTCGCAGGGTTGGATTGAATTTCTTGGCGATTTCCAACAGACTCAGGTCCGTCCGATTTCGGATACCGCTCTGACGAACGTGAGTTCGCATCGATTTCATCGACGCTTTGCTCACTGCGGGACCGAACCCTACAAAGAAGCGTGTCGGTCGACTCAGCCGGACCACCCGTTGCCGAAAAGTGTACCCAAGGAAATCGAATTGCGTCCGCGGATACGTCCCTTTCCGTCGGTAGTCTTTGCAGTAAACAATCTGTGTCTTCTTGGGATGCAGCTCCAGACCGCATTCCGCAAAACGACTTTGGAGACTTGTTCTGAGAGCCATCGCCTGTCGCTCGCTCTCACAATGTATCAATCCATCGTCCGCATAGCGGCACCATGGGTTGTTCACGTAAGTGCGACCCATCCAGGCGTCGAATGCATAGTGCATAAACAGATTCGCTAAAACCGGGCTGACTACACCTCCCTGCGGTGTTCCGCAGGTGCGCTCGACGACCGTACCATCAGGGTACGCCATCGGCGCGCATAGCCATCGCTCGATGTACAGCAAAACCCACTTTATGGACGTATGCTTCCGTACTGCCTTCATCAACAGCTCGTGCGAAATGTTGTCGAATAGGCCAACGATGTCGAACTCAAGCACCCAGTCCCACCGGCGACATCGCTCACGCGTTGTCCCGATGGCATCAAGCGCTGATTTACCCGGCCGGTACCCATAGGAGTCCGGAAGGAAAATCCTGTCGACCTCGGGTTCGAGGACCAACTTAACAACCATCTGCGCTATCCGATCTGCCACTGTCGGCACACCCAGAATCCTTTCCCCTCCGCTCTTCTTTGGAATAGCCACGGCTTTCACTGGCGGTGGCATATAGCTGCCTGAGGACATGCGATTCCATATCTGATACAGATTGTCTTTTTGCTTTCGCTGGAAGTCCTCCAGCGATTGCCGGTCAATCCCCGCACTTCCTTTGTTGGCTTTCACGAGCTGATAGGCTCGCCATACCAACTTCTTAGGGATGTTGAATGGTTTTGCCGCGCTCATGGCCTCCTCCTGCCAATCGACAGTTGAGCGATAACCGCGACCATCTGACCCAACCCCTTTGCTCCAGCTGCATTACCAGCCTTCATCGCTCGTACGGGTTGGTCCGCCCCAGTGCCTCGCATCGGTACTCTCACCCTTGTGGTTCTTCCACTTGGATTTCTCCCTTCACATCGAGACGACTGGTTCCCGTAGTTCCCTGCAAAAGCCTGAGACGGACTCACGCCACCTTTACGCCGAGCACCATCCACCCAGTAACCAGATTTCCGGTGAACTCATCCTGAGAGATCCAATCGCCCTCAGTTTTGATGCTGATTTTCGTCTTACGACGCGTCAACAGTGGTTCACTTGCGTTCGTCTTTCCGTCTCACACCTGGCGGGTTATTCACCCGTCTTTTCCCACGACGCTCACTACCATGGCTCTTGACCACAGCAGCTCGTGGCGGTTTGGAGCCTGGCTCTGGAACCCGACTCCGAAGGGCCTACCTTCATCTTTCGCAGAGCTTACGCATCATGCATCTAGGGTCCCATTTTCGGTTCCTCCTTCAACATGGTGCTTCTACGGCACACATTGGACAGGACGTGGTTCAATAGTGGACGTGATTGGTCCTATCTTGGTCATGTCAACGAGATGTCGAAAAACCGGTTAACCCTCCTGATCAGAGGTCCGATGGGCGGCGGACATACGTAACATATGTTACATATTAATTTCTTTTCGATAATTTTTACATGCCCTACTATATGGATTTGCCTCTATGCATCTATTGATGATCTTTTTTGCTTTCTCCATTTCATTTGTTTTAATATATGCACCAGAAAGCCACTCCATTGCCTGTCGTCCTTTCGGGTCATATTCAAGCACCTTCAATAGGTGTGGTATTGCCTCTGGCGTGTAGATGCCCAACCAAAATGCCTTATGCATTTCCTCTTCTGCTCTTTCGAGCCTTGTCGAGGGTTTTATAATTTCCACCACACTATTTCCAACTATATTCCTATTTTTTAGTATTGAGTTACATTTGCTCGTTGTCCCATGCAATAATGGGACAAGCGCATCCATATCGCATATAACCTTTACAGTATATATTCCTTTTTCCAGAGGCGAGCCATCATGATCAACTGGCAATATTATCCTTTCACCGCCAGTCGACTCTCCAGGACTAATTGTGGTCATCAGTTTCTCAGATCTTCTACCTGAAGGCCTGGGCAGCTTATCCCACAGACGGTTATAAACAATACGGCCATTTTCTCTATTGATAATTCTCATTCTACATGTCTTTAGCCAGTCTCCGCTATCCTTGACCGAGATTTTACAATCTTTATCCGAGGTACTATCAATAACATTACTTACATATAGCTTTACTTTTATTTGTTCCCATCCGTAGAATATACGAGACACCCAAGGCGTGCCATATGTTTTCGCCAGAGATTTTGTCATCCTTGGCTGATATTCAGTATTAATTGTATAATTCATACTACCATAATAGCTAGGTATGCAACAATCATGACGATTATTTGCCACGGAGTCGGACGACCCAGTCAGCTGACAGTAAACTGACAATACTGCAATATTTAGTACTCTTAAGTATTTGTTATGCATATCATTCTCCAATCATTATTATTTATGGAGTCTTATTTGCAAAATTCTTAAGTCATCATAATCATTCGGTGTGTTAGTGAATAATTTATCCTCAAACGCCTGGTTATCATCTGCATTATCTGGATAAGTAACCATTATATCCCACGAACCTCCCGCTGTCCAATGATAGTGATACATGTTAACCATGTGCCCTCCTTCGTGAGAAATAGTATATCTAATTGCGGAATCGTCTGGTGTTAAGGCCAGCGTTTTCCCTACCGTTCCTCTTTCTTGATCCCAAGATTACATAGACCGACGATGTGAAGCCGGTCGGGAAAGCGATGTCCGTAAAGGACATCGCTTTTTCGACCGGTGAAAAAC